>CEVR01040868.1_pt1 | contig 16464 bp, 11 predicted proteins | sample 356541 | NCBI WGS metagenome assembly CEVR01 (sample SAMEA2623734, study PRJEB7988) | marine metagenome | isolation source: saline water (ENVO:00002010), including
TTGCAATCCTTTGGTTATACAACGGAAACTATGCAGTTCATGCTTTTACCGCTTGTTTCGGAGTTAAGAGATCCGCTAGGGTCAATGGGAAATGATGCTGCCTTAGCTTGTCTCTCAGACAAACCAAGACTCTTATTTGATTATTTCAAACAGCTTTTTGCTCAAGTTACTAATCCACCTATAGACTCTATAAGAGAAGAAGTGATCATGTCACTGGAATGTTTAATTGGACCGGAAGGCAATCTAGTTGAGAACAATCCTCTAAATGCGAAAAGATTGCGACTTAAAACTCCCATTATTTCTAATGCTGAACTAAATTCAATTAAAGAAATTGATGCTAATCAATGGAAAACTAAGGTTGTAGACCTTGTGTATAAAAAATCAACAGGCGCTGAGGGCATGCTTCAACGTCTGGATGAAGTTTGCAAGGAATCGGAACAAGCTATCGAAGATGGTTTCTCTTTCTTGGTTCTGTCAGATAAAAATGTTGACAGCGAAAATATAGCGTTAAGCTCTTTCTTAGCTTGCTCTACAGTTCATCACTATCTTGTTAAAGCTCAAAAAAGAACGAGGATAGGCATAATTATAGAATCTGGTGAAGCTAGAGAGGTGCATCATCATTGCCTGCTTTTTGGTTACGGGGCTGATGCAGTAAATCCCTATCTGGCATTTGAATCTATTTGGAAAGCAAAAAAAGATGGCCTTTTAGATGATGAGAAACTTATCACATACGAAAATATTATAGAAGCATACAAAAAAGGAACAAAGAAAGGTATCTTGAAAGTAATGGCTAAAATGGGAATTTCTACACTACAATCGTATAAAGGAGCACAAATTTTTGAAGCCGTAGGTTTATCAAACCAAATTATAGATAAAAGCTTTACGGGAACGTCTAGTAGAGTAGGCGGAATAGATTTTGAAGCTCTTTTTAATGAACAAAAGAGAAGGCATGATTTGGCCTATCCTAAAGATAAATCTGGAAAAATTACTTCATTACCCAATCCGGGAGATTTTCACTGGAGAAATGGTGGGGACTCACACATGTGGGATCCAAAGACTATTTCTTCTTTGCAATTGGCTTCAAGGACAAATAATGAAGATGCTTATTGGGACTTTGCTAAATACGCGAACGAGAATACAACTAAACAAAGTACTCTTAGAGGTCTTCTAAAAATAAAATCCTCTAAGAATGCTATTGATCTAAGCGAAGTTGAGAGTGAAAAAGAAATTGTAAAGAGATTCGCAACTGGAGCTATGAGTTTAGGCTCAATTTCTACTGAATCTCATGAATCTCTAGCCATAGCAATGAATGAATTAGGTGGTAAGTCTAATACCGGAGAGGGCGGTGAAGATCCAATTAGATTCAAGCCAAATTCTGAAGGTATATCTAAAAGATCAGCAATAAAGCAAGTGGCTTCTGGAAGATTTGGTGTAACTATGTGGTATTTAACTAATGCTGATGAATTACAGATTAAAATTGCACAAGGCGCTAAGCCTGGAGAAGGCGGAGAACTTCCAGGAAAGAAAGTTGATGATTACATAGCTAAAATTAGACATTCTACACCTGGAGTCGGTTTGATTAGCCCTCCTCCCCATCATGACATTTACTCAATTGAAGATATTGCTCAGCTGATTCATGATTTAAAAAATGCTAATAGACAGTCAAGAATTAGCGTCAAACTTGTATCTGAAGTTGGAGTAGGAACCATTGCAGCGGGTGTTGTTAAAGCAAAAACGGATCATCTAGTAATAGCTGGACATGATGGAGGTACTGGTGCATCACCCTTAACGTCGATAAAACATGCTGGGTTGCCATGGGAGCTGGGAGTGGCAGAAACTCACCAAACTTTAGTAATGAATAACCTCAGATCAAGAGTAGTTTTACAAACAGACGGGCAATTAAAAACTGGAAGAGATGTAGCAATAGCAGCACTTTTAGGTGCTGAAGAATTTGGGTTTGCTACAGCGCCGTTAATCACTTTAGGCTGCATAATGATGAGAAAGTGCCATCTAAATACCTGTCCAGTTGGAATAGCAACGCAAGACAAAGAATTAAGAAAGAAGTTTAAAGGAGAGCCGGAACATGTCGTTAATTACCTATTCATGGTAGCAAAAGATTTGAGAATGATCATGGCTAACTTAGGATTTAAAACAGTTAATGAAATGATAGGAAGAGTAGATTGTCTTGAGACAGATATTGCAATTGATCATTGGAAAAGAAGTGGCTTAGACTTCTCAAATATCTTGAAACCTGCTGAAAAGATTTTTAAAAATACTGAAGTATTCCATTCCCAGGATCAAGATCATGGTCTAGATAAGGCGCTAGACAATAAACTTATTGAAAAAAGTAAGGATGCAATTCAAAAGGGGCAACCTGTTAGCTTCGAGTCACCTATCGTCAATACAAATAGAACCGTGGGTACAATGCTTTCAAATGAAGTAGCTAAGATTTGGGAAGCTGAGGGACTGCCTGAAGACACTATTAATGTAAAACTAAATGGATCTGCGGGACAGAGTCTTGCTGCATGGTTGGTTAAGGGAATTACATTTACATTGGAAGGTGATGCAAATGATTATGTAGGTAAAGGTTTATCAGGTGGAAAATTAATCATATATCCACCAAAATCTAGCAAATTTAAATCAGAAGAAAATATGTTACTTGGTAACGTTGCTTTGTATGGAGCAACTGGAGGTGAGGCCTATTTTAGAGGTGTAGCAGCAGAGAGATTTTGTGTTAGGAATAGTGGTGCTTCAGTGGTTGTAGAAGGAATTGGAGATCATGGTTGTGAATATATGACAGGAGGAAAAGCAATTATTCTTGGAAAAACCGGAAGGAATTTTGGAGCAGGAATGAGTGGAGGAGTTGCTTATGTTTATGATTTCGATGGGGACTTTGAAAATAAATGTAATAAAGAGACTTTTGAACTAGAAAAGGTTTCCAAAGAAGATTCCAAAGATCTTAAAGATTTTATTACAAGACATAGAAATCTGACTGGTTCAGAAGTGGCGAAATCTATCCTAAAAAATTGGGAAACTGAATTAATAAAATTTGTGAAGGTTATGCCTACTGACTACAAACGAGTTTTAAATGAGTTGAAAGACAAAAAGAGTGCTATAAATGGGTAAAACAACCGGATTTAAAGAATTCTCAAGAGCTGTTGAGCCTTATCGACCAGCCAAAGAAAGACTGCTGGATTTTAAAGAAATTTACACTGATCATGATGATCAGAAATTAAGTACACAAGCTGCTAGATGTATGGATTGCGGTGTTCCATTCTGTCAGTCTGGAGAAGGCTGTCCAGTTTATAACCTCATACCAGAATGGAATGATCTTGTTTATCAGGATAGATGGGAAGAAGCATTTGATAGATTGATGGCAACAAATAACTTTCCTGAAGTTACGGGGAGAGTTTGTCCGGCTGTATGTGAAGGCGCTTGCGTGTTAGGAATTACTGAAAGTCCCGTAGCTATAAAAAATTTAGAATTCGCAATAGCAGATAAAGGTTTTCAAAACGGTTGGCTTAAACCTCAAATACCTTCTTCTAGAACTGGTAAAACGATTGCTATAGTAGGGTCAGGCCCTGCAGGGCTTTCAGCTGCACAACAACTTAACAGTGTAGGTCACAGCGTAAAAGTATATGAAAGAGCTGATCGAATAGGCGGTTTAATGATGTACGGTATACCTAATATGAAACTAGAAAAATCACTACTTGATCAAAGAAAAGATCAAATGGAAACTGAAGGTATTGAATTTTTTACCAATGTCGATGTGGGTGGAAATCTAAAAAACTCAATTGCAGTAGAAGTTTTAAATTCAAATAATGATGTTGTCTTACTAACTACAGGAGCAACTAAACCTAGGGATCTTCCTATCCCCGGCAGAGAAGGAAACGGAGTGCACTTTGCTATGGATTTTCTTAAAGCTAACACCAAAAGTTTATTGGATTCAAATCATAAAGATGAGAATTTTATATCTGCTAAAGGTAAGAGAGTTATAGTAATTGGTGGTGGCGATACTGGAACTGATTGCATAGGGACCTCATTAAGGCATGGTTGTAAATCATTAATTAACTTTGAAATTATGCCTAAACCTCCAGAAGAAAGAGCTTCCAATAATCCTTGGCCTTTGTTTCCCAGAACATTAAAAGTTGATTATGGTCATGAGGAATCTGCTGAGACTTTTGGAAATGATCCAAGAGTGTATTCTATTTCAGGAAAAGAATTTATTAGAGATGAAAAAGGAAATTTGAAAGGTATAAGAACCGTAGAAGTAGAAAACTTTGAAGAGATTAAAGGAACGGAAAAAGATTGGGAAGCAGATCTCATTTTGCTAGCTATGGGTTTCTTAGGTCCGGAGCACTATGTAAGCGAGCCTTTGAATATTGATTTAGATGAAAGAAGTAATTACAAAGCAGACCATAACGTTCATCAAACTTCTAATCCAAGTGTTTTTGCTGCAGGTGACTGTAGAAGAGGTCAATCTCTTGTAGTCTGGGCTATCAATGAAGGTAGAGCTGCGGCAAGAGAAATAGACCGTTACTTAATGAAAGAAACCACTCTACCCTAAGACTTAACTACTCTCATAAGACCTTCTTGAACTGCTGAAGCTACAAGCACTCCCTTTTGAGTATATACACTTCCTCTGTTGAAGCCCCTTGCATTACTAGCGCTAGGACTATCAGTTGAGTAAAGCATCCACTCGTCAGCTCTAAATGGTCTGTGGAACCACATGGCATGATCAAGACTTGCGCTTTGTACATTGCCTCTCGCAAAGCTCAGCCTGTGTGGGTTTAAGGAAGTGCTTAGAAGTCCCATATCTGAAGCATACGCCAAAATTGCTTGATGCATGATCACGTCATCAGGTAATTTAGCTACTGCTCTCATCCATACATGCTTGTAAGGAGGCATCTTTTTAGGGCCTTCGAACATTCCTTCTCCGGGTAAGTTTCTAATTTCAATAGGCCTTTCTCTAGTAAAAAAATCTCTGAATTTCTCAGGCACTTTATGAGCAATTTGTTTTTTAAGCTCCATCTCACTTACACACTCTTCTGGGCCCGGTATATCCTCCATATCAATCTGGTGTGAAGGTCCTTTTTCTTTCTTATGGAAAGAAACAACCATATCAAAAATAGGTTCCCCTTTTTGGATTGCCACAACCCTTCTAGTAGTAAAACTTCTCCCATCTCTTGTTCTCTCAACATCGTAGATAATCGGATAACCCATATCTCCAGGTCTTAAAAAATATGCATGCAGAGAATGAGCTGACCGCTTCTTATCAACAGTTCTTAAAGCAGCAGTTAATGCCTGGCCAAGAACTTGTCCTCCAAAAACTCTTGAACCTCCAATATTTTCACTTTGGCCTCTATAGAGATTCTCTTCCAGTGCTTCTAAGTCTAAAAGCTTGATCAGTTTATTTAATGCTTTTTTCTTCATTATTATTTAAATTCTTTCTCTTCCCACCAAGGATAAAAGTCAGGCATATCTTGAGATACCTTACTTGGAAAGTCAGGAGCTCTTTTTTCTAAAAATGAATTTACTCCTTCTTTCGTATCATCTCCTTTCCCCAATTCATATATAGCTCTAGAATCAATTTTGTGAGCTTCCATAGGATGATCAGCTCCCAACATTTTCCAGAGCATTTGCCTAGTCATGGATACTGATACTGGAGATGTGTTTTCTATTATTTCTTTAGCGATACTTTTGGCCTCATCCAATAGGGAATCTTTAGAATGGATTGAACGAATTAAACCACCTTCCAAGGCTTCTTCAGCATTAAATACCTTTCCAGAAAAGGTCCACTCGAGAGATTTGCTAATACCCACTATCCTTGGAAGGAACCAACTAGAGGCAGCTTCGGGGACAAGCCCCCTTCTTGCAAAAACAAATCCAAATTTAGCTTCTTCACTGGCCAGTCTAATATCCATGGGTAAAGTCATAGTTACTCCAACTCCTACAGCAGGGCCATTTATAGCTGCAATTATAGGCTTAGAACAATCATAAATAGCTAAGGTCGTTCTCCCGCCTCCATCTCTTAGCCACTCAAGATTTTCTTCATCATCTGACTTCTTAGCTCTTGGGTTTTGATCTCGATTAAAAGTAGCTTCACCTGCGCTTAAGTCAGCCCCTGCACAAAATCCTCGGCCTTCTCCTGTAACTATAACGACCCTTATTTCATCGTCTTTAGAAGCAGAGTCGAATGCTGAGATTAGATCATTCATCATTTGACCTGTAAAAGCGTTTAATTTGTCTGGTCTGTTTAGGGTGATCGTAAGTATCTTATTATTTACTTCATATTTTATTGTTTCATAGTTCATATTCTTCTCACTTTCCTTCAATTAAATGATCTACATCATAAGCTGGTCTCTCCGTTCCTGCTTCACCAACTTCTTTAGCTGGAACACCAGCGACTGTAGAATGTTCTCTAACATCTTTAAGTACGACACTTCCAGCAGCAACTTTCGCATTTTTTCCAATTTCAACATTCCCCAATACAGTAGATGATGCGCTGAGCAAAACTCCTTCTCTAACTTTAGGATGCCTATCTCCATCCTCCTTTCCTGTACCACCTAATGTTACTCCTTGGAATATTGATACATTGTCTTCTACAACAGATGTTTCTCCAATCACCACTCCAGTTCCATGATCAATCATAATACCTTTACCTAGTTTGGCAGCTGGGTGTATATCAACACCATAAACTTCAGAAGTTCTACTTTGGAAATAATGAGATAGAGTATGTCTAGAATTGCCCCATAGCCAGCTTGCTACCCTGTGTGCTTGCAAAGCTTTAAAGCCTTTAAAAAATAATAATGGCTCAGAGAGATATTTACAGGATGGGTCCCTTTCTTTTGCAGCCAATAAATCACTAACTGTACCTCTTAAAATCTCTTCTCTAGAATTCATGGCTTCTTTAATTACATTCCGCAATAACATGGGCTGTACAGATGAACTTCCTAAATCATTAGCTATTAAATCTGCTACAGCTTCAGAGATTGAATCATGCTCTAGAATAGTAGAATGAAAAAAACTAGCAAGCACAGGCTCAGCTTGAACTCTTTTTTCAGTCTCTTTTCTTATGGTTTCCCATATTTCTTTTATTGAAGGTCCTTCTTTATTCATAAGACCTGCTATTGTACTGCAGGCTATCGGTTGCTGAAACGTTTCAAATAAGGATAATGAACCGCCTTAAAAAATAAATAGATAATATGAGTGAAAATATAGACGCAAACTCTCCAGATATTCAATTGGATGTTGGGCAAATGTTCGACATCGACGTAGATATGAAAGTTCCTGGATTTAGTGAACCAAATGAGTATGTACCAACAATAGACCAAGCCTATAAGTTTGATAAGAATACTACTTTAGCAATATTAGCGGGATTTTCTCACAATAGAAGAGTTATGATCCAGGGTTATCATGGCTCCGGTAAATCTACTCATATTGAGCAAGTTGCTGCAAGGCTAAATTGGCCTTGCGTTAGAGTAAATTTGGATAGCCATATAAGTAGAATAGATTTATTGGGTAAAGATGCTATAGCTCTGAAAGATGGAAAGCAAATTACTGAATTCAGAGAAGGTATTTTGCCATGGGCACTTCAAAGCCCAACTGCTTTAGTGTTTGATGAGTATGATGCAGGGAGACCAGATGTTATGTTTGTCATCCAACGTGTTTTAGAAGTGGAAGGTAAGCTGACCTTACTAGACCAAAATAAAGTAATCTCTCCGCACCCAAGTTTCAGATTATTTGCAACTGCTAATACAGTTGGTTTAGGAGATACTTCAGGACTTTATCACGGAACACAACAAATTAACCAAGGGCAGATGGATAGGTGGCACATTGTCTCAACCTTAAACTATTTAGATCCAGAGTTAGAATTAAAAGTTGTTCTTGCTAAAGTTCCTGCTATGGATAATAAAAAAGGAATCGAAGAGGCTAAAAACATGATTTCCATAGCTAACTTATCCAGACAGGGCTTCGCCAATGGCGATATTTCTACTCTTATGTCTCCAAGAACCGTTATAAGTTGGGCTGAAAATAATCAGATTTTCCATGATCTTAATAAATCCTTCGAAATTACTTTTCTGAATAAATGTGATGAGACTGAAAGAGTAATAATCGCAGAGTATTATCAAAGATGCTTCAACGCTGAAATAGAAGGATCTGTCGCTGAAGATTTAACAGAAAAATAGTTTTTTAATGGGTTCCAAATCAAATTTAGCAGAATCTATAAAGGAAGCAGTCTCTTCTGCTTCTAGAGCTATCTCTGAAAATCCTGAAATAGAAATCAATTATGGAGGAATGGGCTCATCTTTGCCTAATCCTCCAAATTCTCGAGTTGAACTTGCCTCTTTCAGAGGTAAGGCAGACTCATTAGCCTGCATAGATAGGTTTAGAGATAAATCAATATTTGTAGATGCAGGCACACAAAGACTTAATGCACTCATGCATGAAATGGAAAATATCAGAGTTGAGGTATTGGGTTCAAAGAAATATCCGGGAATAGCATCTAACATTAATGCTAAGTTTGAAGAAAAATGCTCATTGTATGAATCGTTTGAAGAGAAAGACGATATTCTTGAAATATCTTTAGAGGCTTGGCTAAGAAAAATATTTCTTCCAAATATTTCCTCAAAAAAAACAAATGAATTTCTTAAACAATGGGAAAAAGAATTTGAAGATAAAGGTTCCTCTTTTAAGAATGAATTAATAAATAGTTTAGAGAACCAAATTGAATTCGCTGAAATATCTAGAACTCTTCTTAAAGCATTAGAGATAGATGAAACTGATCCTGTCTCAGAAGAAGATCAACAAGAAGAAGAATCTGATAATGAAGATCAAGCTACAGATAATGATTCTTCTGAAGAAGACTCAAGTGAAGCAGGAGAATCTCCTGATCAAGATTCTCAAGAAGGCTCCGAAGAAACTGAGGAAGAAATTGGAGATGTTGATGAAGATGCAATAGTTGATGAAAATCAAGAGGTAATTGCAAACCAGTCTTGGCTTGAGTCTTTAGTTGGGCAAACAGCTAACTTTACTTATAAAGTATATACGAGGGCTTATGATGAAGAAGTAACAGCTGAAGATTTATGTAGCCCTGAAGAATTACAAAGACTAAGGAAACATCTAGATCAACTAATGGGTTCCAGTAAAGGAACAGTTTCCAAATTAGCTCACAGATTACAAAGATTTCTAATGGCCCAACAAAATAGATCTTGGGAATTTAATAAGGAAGAAGGCATTTTAGATTCAGCTAGGCTACATAAAATCATTACGGACCCGCTAACTCCCCTTAGCTACAAAGTTGAAAAGGATACTGAATTTAGGGACACCAGTGTTTCAATTTTGGTGGATAGTTCAGGATCAATGAGAGGGAGATCAATGACAGTAGCGGCTATTTGTGCAGACATAATAAGCACAACACTTGAAAGATGTAATGTAAAAACTGAAGTTCTTGGTTTTACTACTAAACAATGGAAGGGCGGAGATAGTAGAAAAATGTGGATGGAAGATGGCAAACCAGAAAATCCAGGTCGTCTAAATGATATTAGACATATTATTTTCAAATCAGCTGATACACCTTGGCGAAGAGGTCAAAAGAACTTTGGCTTAATGCTTAGAGAGGGTTTATTAAAAGAAAACGTTGATGGAGAAGCTTTAATTTGGGCTCATGACAGGTTATCTAGAAGAATAGAACAAAGAAAAATCTTAATGGTAATTTCAGATGGAGCTCCAGTGGATGACAGTACATTATCTACCAATCAAACTAACTTCCTAGACTTGCATCTTAGACAAGTCATACACTCAATAGAGACTCAATCAGAAGTTAGCTTAATAGCAATAGGTATAGGTCATGATGTTACTAGGTATTACAAGAATGCTGTCACTATTCATAGGGCTGAAGAGCTTGGTGGGGCTATGCTTGAGCAGTTAACAGACCTATTTAAAGTAGACTAATTAGTATAAAATTGACTTTAAATATAAGGAATATAGACTAAAAATATGAAAATTAAGGAAGTAGATAATTGTCCTAAAGGCCTTAGGTATTTCGAAGATGATGACTTGGAGAGTAAATTAGAGCCTAAGGATATAGAGGACATTGTAGAAATTTTTCAAACGCCATTAACAGGATCTTATAACTGGGACTATACAGCAGCTGATAATAGACTCAGTAAACTATATGAACTAGGCAAAAAGTTAAATTGGAATGCTACTTTAGACCTAGACTGGTCTAAAGATCACCACCCTCATACAGAATGGCCAACAAATCCAGAATTTCAGCAGTTAGCAGGTTTTAAACCCTATGATGACCTATCAGAAGAAAAGAAAATAGAATGCGCTTGGCATTTACTGGCTAGTGGCCTCAGCCAAATAGTTCATGGAGAACAAGGGGCATTACTTGTTGCCTCTCAACTCGTTTCTTGTGCACCAACTTACAATGCTAAGTTATATGCCGCTTCTCAAACTTTTGATGAAGCTAGGCATGTGGAAGTGTTTAATAAATACCTACAAGAAAGAATAGGATGGAACTATCCTGTAATGCCAGGCTTAAAATTGCTATTAGATAAAATTTTATCTGACCCTAGATGGGACTTAAAATTTATAGGCATGCAAATAATAATTGAAGGCTTGGCTTTAGCTGCTTTTGAAAGACAAAGAGTGGCAGCTATGGATCCATTGCTGAAAGATATTTTTTATTTAGTTATAAGAGATGAAGCTAGACATGTTACTTTCGGTGTAAATTATCTTGAAGAATTCGTTGATACTCTATCTGATGAAGAAAAAGAGGACAGAGCTGAATTCGCTTACGAAGCGTGCGTAGTAATGAGAAATAGATTTGGATCAGATAATGTGATGAAGCACTATGGCTGGGATGTTGAACAAGCACAAGAAGTACTAAATCAATCTGAGAGCGCAAGACTATTTAACAACTTGCTATTCTCAAAAATCATGCCTAATCTAAAAAGAATAGGTTTATTGACTGAAAAAACTCAAGAAAAATACGAGCAAATGGATATTCTACAATTCCAAGATCTTGAGGATGACAAAGTTATAGATTGGGATGAGATGTCTAAACCTCTAGAATACTCCTCAAAAACAGCCTAAATAAATTTATGAAAGTAAAAGTTGTTGAAAATCCTCCTGTAGATCCTAGAGAGTTTGATCTGCCAAAAGGTTTTAAAGAAGAACACCTAGAAGACGTAGTTGAGATATTTAATACACCCCTCGTAGGACACTACAACTGGGATTATACTGATGCTGATACCAGGATTAAAAAACTTTATGAGTTAGGCAAAGAACTTAACTGGAATGGTTCTATTGATCTAGATTGGTCAAATAGTCTTAAAAAAGGTGAACCGCCTATAAAAGCTGAATTAATTGCAAGAATGGAAGGACCGCTTGCTGCACTCCCTGAAGAAGAACGACTGGAGTATATGAGACATGACCAAGCTTGGACTTTGAGTCAATTTTTACATGGAGAGCAAGGGGCAATGCTTGTCGCTTCTCAGTTAGTTTCATGCGCTCCTACTTACCAAGCTAAGCTTTATGCCGCTTCTCAGACCTTTGATGAAGCAAGACATGTTGAAGTCTTTGCAAGATATATAAAAGAAATTCATGGTATAGAATATCCGATTAACAAAAGTCTAAAGGCTTTAATAGATAAAATCCTATCGGATGAAAGATGGGATTTGAAATTCATTGGAATGCAGATAATAATTGAAGGACTTGCTTTGGCTGCCTTTCAAACTACTAAAGAGACATCTAACTGTCCCCTTTTAAGACAATTAGTTCACTACGTAATTAGAGATGAAGCGAGACACGTAACATTTGGAGTGAATTATCTGCAAGAATTTCTTGAGACTCTTACAGAGGAAGAAGTAGAAGATAGAGCAATGTTTGCTTACGAGGCTTGTGTCGTCATGAGGGCAAGGATAATAAACACAGAGCTGCCTGCTAGATGGTTCGGAATGAGTGAAGAAGAAATTCTTGAAATGGTAGTCAATGACGATACACAAGATATGTTCAATAATATGCTTTTTAGCAGAGTTATGCCTAATTTAAAGAAAATAGGACTTTTAACTGATAAAGTAATGCCCCTTTATGAAGACCTAAATTTAACTTCTTATATAGAATCTGAAAGTGATTTTGAAATAGACTGGGCTGAGTTAAACAAACCTCTTGAGTCTTCTAAAGAGATAGATAAGCAGTCTGAAAAAGAGTTAGCAGCACATACTGCTCAAGGCTTATTCTGATAATCTAAATTCAATATTTGTTGAAAAATAAAACTGATCTTTCTGATTAGAGAAGTGATTGCGATCTTTAATAAATCCAATTCTTGAACTAATCATTCCTTTTGAGAAGGGCCAATTATGAACAAACTTGAAATCTAATTCTCTTCCAGAAGGCTCGATATTCGCACTATAGTCTTCGAACAAAACTATCCTGGATTTAGTTCTTCCTACTGGTATTGAAAGATCCATCTTACCTTCCTCTAATCTTAGGGATTGATCTATTTGGAAACCAAAAGAGTCATATTTGCCAAAACCTTTTTTTGAATATAAACCAAAGCTGAAGGATGATGATTCAAGACCATCTAAGCCAGAAATTAAACCTTGCTCATCAAAACTAGTCTCTGTCTTTCCATAAAACAAAGACCCAGTTGTGTAAAATTTTTTAAATTCGTGGAATATTTGCAGTCCAGAGAATAAGGTGTCTGATTTATCAACAATTCCATAAGCGCCGCCAACAAATCCACCTAAAAACCCTTCTGGTTCCTGCAAAAATCCTGTTTGCCATGACAACTGAGTATTTGTAAAACTTCTTTTGTATTCTATTAAAAGACCTGAAGTATCGGGTTGCTTTAGAAGCAAATATTCACCTTCTGGATTCTTGCCTTTAAAAGCAACTGCGGAATAAGATTCATTGGAATTCATTTTAAGTTCAGCACCTAGAAAACTTCCTTTGGCAGTAAGTCCTAAGAAAGGTGAAGGATTCCACAAAGATCTACCTATTCTACTTTCGAGCCCTGTATTCTTGACTCCTAAGTAAAAAGAAGCATCAACTCCATCTCCAATAAAGTAATTTGCATATTTGGATAGTTCTCCTTGCAAGGCGAGATATCTTAATTTCTTATCATTCTTCGCCCATAGACTTTGACTATAATCATGCTCACCATAATTATTAGAAGCCAAGCCTAAAGTAAGTAAAGTTGAATTAGTTAAAGTTGTATTTATTTCTCTTATTCTTTGAGAGGCATTCGATTGGCTAGAGCTTAGCCAGGCAAGTGAAGGAAGTTTACTGGAAAAAGTTGAACTCAAAGACTTTTGAAAGGGAGCTCCTAATTCATCAAATACTACAAACTCTTGAGTGTTAATGGCATTTATTAAACCATCCCCTGCTACAAATCCAATTTGATTCATTGAAGAGGAAAAAGTTGAATACAAGTTATTCTCTAAAGACAAGGTAGTAGCAATCATTGTAGATCCAACAGGCTTCGAAGCTGCTTCTAAATCCATTAATCCCTGTCCATAGATAGATTGATCTGCATAAATCCCAGACTTGTCTGCTGTCATTAACAGTCTCTGAAGTATTTCAGTGTTTCCAAGTTGATTACCAAAGTGCTGTGCTAATAATGCCAAGCCACCCGACACAAAGGGTGCAGCGTATGATGTACCACTACCCACGGCGTAACATGAGTTATCCAAAACACAACTATCAGTAGATTCATACAGACCTGGATCAGCTGCTGAGGTTGTGTAAGCTATTACAACAGCCTCTCCAGGAGCAGCTAAGCAAAAATCTTTTGCAACTCCACATCTATTAGAAGAATCTGCAATTACTCCAGTCTCGCTATTTACTGAAACTACTGCTAATGAATGTCCAAGTAATTCATTCAAATAATATGGCAAGCCAGGAAAAACGTCTGGACTTGAATAGTCAGCGCCTTGATCAGCGTATTGGCCTGTATTGCCTGCTGCCCATACAAATAAAGTTTTATCTTCATCTGGTACACCAATCTGACTTATTGTTGCTATCGTATTTGGGAAATTAGTTCTTAATTGTTCTTCAGTATATTCAATTATTGTTCCAGTAAAACCAAAGCTATTATTAATAACGTCTACTTCATTATCTATAAAGATACTAAAAACCTGATCATAAAAGTTATCTGTACCGGAATAATCAGGAGATCCTTCTCCTGTCGAATCTCCTAAATCTACAGGATCATAATCTTCGGGGGCAGAACCAAGTTGAACAGCTAAAAAGAATACTTTTGCATCAAATGCAACTCCATGCATTGGAGAGCCGTCATCAGAACGCTTTCCCATAGCGATTGAAGAAACTGCAGTACCATGCCTTTTTTGTTGTGTAGTAGGTGTATAATTTGAGTAGTTAAGATAACTACCAGCCTGTACTTTCAATGGGGTTATTTCTGGATGATACTGGTCTAAACCTGAGTCAACTACTCCAACAATCATGCCTTCGCCTGTTGCCCCTCTTGCATAAGCAGATGAAGCATTAGTCATTCCAAGTCCATATTGTCTTGAATATTCATATAGATTTTCAAATTCTTCTTTGTTTGCCTGGAAACATGCATCATCGCATGTCGGAGTAGAAGGAGTTGAAGGAGTTGTGGTAGGAACCGAGGTCGGAGTAGATGTTGAGCCTTGATCCGGTGTTGGCGTAGGCGCTGAACTTCCCCCTCCACCTCCACATGAAACAACTAGAATTGAAAAAAGAATAACAAAAAAATGTCTCATGATAATAAAAATTTTACACCTCCTATAAGGATATCTTGTTTATGAACTAAACCTAAATCTGTGGCTTTCTTAAATATTGAATTACTATCATGAACATCTACGCAAAAAGCAGACACTCCCGGCCCCCTTCCATCTTCGTCTTTTACAAAACGTATCCAGGTATTGTCAAAGCTTATTGTATATTCAGAAATATTTTCATCAGGAACTCTTAGCACTGACTGCCACTTGTTTTTCATGCCTTCAGGATCATCTGATTGTATTTCAACTCCTTTAAATCTCTTTATAACACTTGTATTCACAAATTTATCCCAATTGGGTCCTGCCCATTTCCAACTTTCCTTTGGGTTCATCCAATCCAATGAAACTATGGCTCCGCCCATTTGTTTGGGGTGAAGATGTATAGCTTTAGCTTCGGGATGATCAGATTCCCAAACCACTGTAATGTCGTTCTCTTGCACGTTCTTTTTTGCCTCAAAGAAATCATCAACTTGGATAATAACCATGTAACCTCCATCACCTTTTCTTCTATCCAAATACCTTCCTGCAGTAGTGTTTTCTTCTACTGGACTGACTACTTCTAAGAAATCTGTTCCTACTGGCAAAACTGCATTTTCAAGACCAAAGTGACCTACTCCGGGATCATTAAAAGATACTTTTATATCAAATAACTCACACAAGTTATCTACTATGGGGTCTCTTAAACTTGAGACCATTACCAGTTGTCTTAAATCCATTTCCACCTTCCCTTATATACATCTATAATAATTAACAATCTTCACTAATACCAATCAAATTAATCAATAAAAATGGATATTTCTATAGATTTTGGAATTACGGTTACCGACATCATTAAAAGAGAAAAAGGAGTTATATCTCACGATATGATGCTGAGCAAAGAAGAGCCAAGCCTAAAACTTTTGGAGAATTTATTTTCAGATGTAAATTTAGAAACAGAAATTAATTTATTAGCTGTTACTGGAGGAAAGCACTTAAATCTGGGAGATAAAATCAAATCAACAAAAATAATTCATGTAAATGAAATAGATGCTATAGGTGAAGGAGCAATGAATTTATCAGGCTTAAGTTCAAATAATCCTATAATAATAGTAAGTGCTGGATCAGGGACTGCTTGTATTCTTGCTAATGATGGAAGTTATATGCATTGTTCTGGAACTGGAGTTGGTGGAGGAACAATCCTGGGTTTGTCTAAATTATTGCTAGGCACTGCAGATCCAGTTGAAATTGCTGAATTAGCAAAGACAGGAAATGAATCAGGAGTTGACTTAATTTTAGAAGATGTTGTGTCAGGGCCTATAGGTTTACTTCCATCAGACACTACTGCTGTGAATTTTGGAAAAATCTCAAAAATAGATTCTGAAATATCTAAACAAGATATTGCAGCGGGTATAGTAAATTTAGTTGGTCAAACAGCTGCTAGGGTAGCTACTTCAGTTGCAACCACCTTCAATGCAAAAGAAATAGTTGTTGTAGGGAGGTCTCCTTCTTTCAATGGATTGAAGCAATCTCTAGAACAGGCTGCTTCCATAATGGGTTTCTCGCCGCATTTTCCAAAAAATGGAGAATATGCATCTGCACTAGGAGCGCTATTAGTTGCAGAAAAAAACCCTTCTGATTAACAACCAGAAGGGTTTAAAAAAAGCCTGACGATGTCCTACTCTCACATGGTCGCAACCACACTACCATCGGC
>CEVR01074430.1_pt1 | contig 16440 bp, 20 predicted proteins | sample 356541 | NCBI WGS metagenome assembly CEVR01 (sample SAMEA2623734, study PRJEB7988) | marine metagenome | isolation source: saline water (ENVO:00002010), including
TCAAGTGAAAATGTAATCCTGTCAAGGCCAGAGAGTTTGAGATTATTAACTGCTTCCTTTGTCATTAGAACGCCATTAGTAGTAATACAAACATCCTTTATCTTATTATTAACTTTAATACGTTCAACTAATTTATGAATATTCTTTCTAAGGAGAGGCTCACCTCCTGTAAGCCTTACTTTTTCAACACCTAAGTCAGAAAAGCTATTTACAAGAAGCTCTATTTCCTCAAAAGATAAAATCTCTGCTTTTTTAAGGAATTGGTATGAAGAATTATAAATATCTTTTGGCATACAATAGCCACATCTAAAGTTACATTTATCTGTAACAGATATCCTTATATCTTTTAAAGATCTATTTTTTTTATCTAAAGTTTTCATAAAATATTATGTGGAGCTAGGCGGTCTCGAACCGCCGACCTCTTGCATGCCATGCAAGCGCTCTACCAGCTGAGCTATAGCCCCTCTTCTATAAAATTATTAATAATTATATAAAATTTATTATATAATTAATTAACTATTTTTTTAATATCTTCAAGTGAAAAAATTTATACTTCTAATAATACTGATTCCAAACATATCACTTGCCTCCGATGGTATTTGGAAAGGTTTTTTTGATATAAATGGCCATGGTGCGTATGATTTTACTGCTATTATTGATAAAAATAATATATATGCTTATACAGAAACAGCAAAGACTATTTGTCTAGGTCAAATAGAATTTCCAAAAGATGAGTTTAAAACAAATTTAGATATGTATATTCTAGACGGAACTAAATTTAGTACTGCAGTAATTCAAGGAAAAGTTATAGAAAATGCAATGAGTGGTAAATTTGTTACTCAGCCAGCAGTTGACACAGGCAATATGTATCTTGTAAATATCAATAATAAAGTTATCAGTACAAAGGAAAAACTGGGTAATAGTCATTGGGTTGGTAAAAATAACAAAACAGACATAAAAATTTCATTTGATAACGATAATAACATTCAAGGTTCTGATTCAAACAACTGTAATTACTATGGACGACTCAGCCCTTTAAATAATTTTGTATACAATGTCGAGATCGAAATTGCTTCATGCGGTACATCTGACGGTTTTTACTATGGTATGGGTTACTCATATAATAATGGTTCAAAAAAATCACTCGATATTACCGCTATCGGAAACAGTTTTAGTTTATTAATAAATCTCACAAACTAACTAGTCTTTCTGGACAAGAATATACCCCAAAGAACAAGAAAAAGAGAAAATACTAGATTATAACTAAAGACTTCATTCAAAAAGATTACACCTATAATCACGGCAACAACTGGTACGGGATAATTTACTAAACTTAAAAAGTTGGGTCCATAATTTTCTATGATTTTGTAATAAATTAGAGTTGCGATGGCAGTACAAAATAAAGTTAGTACCAATAATGAAATACTTTCTTTAGCGTATATATTTTTAGATAAAGTAATAAATTCATTTATATCAAGAAGAAAAACTAGCTGAATAGACGAAAAAAATAGCACAATAGTTGATAAAGGCAGAACACCAATATGAAGTATTTTTTTTACAAGCAGAGCATTTGTTGCATAAAAAAAAGCTGCAAGAACGATAGCTAGAAAAGACATAAAGTATACTAGATTATCTTGTATATTAATAATGGAATCAAAACTTAGTAAGACTAAACCCCCAAACCCTATGATAAATCCCATCACTTTTTTTAAGTTTAATCTTTCGTAATTTAAATAATGCGATCCTAAAAGAGTAAATAAAGGCATAAATCCTATTAAGACACCAGTATAGCTACTAGATAATTGCAATTGCCCCCAACTAATTAATAAAAAAGGAAATGTAGTTCCCGTTAATCCAAGAATAAAAAGTAAAATAAAGTTATCTGAAACAAAATCAAATTTAACATTTCTCTTAATACAAATAATAGAAAGAATAATAAAAGCCACAAAAACCCTAAAAAAAGCTATAAAAGATGGGCTGTATCTTTCTAAAGATAATTCAATGAAGGAAAATGCTGAGCCAAAAAGTAAAACTAATATCGATAGAGATAACCATTTACCAAACATAGAAATCCTTGGATAAATAAAATATATCAATAACAATATAACAATAGAAAGCAGCTGCCAAATCATCAAGCATTACACCAAATCCACTTTTAATATTTTTATCAATAATGTTAATGGGATAAGGTTTGTAAATATCAAAAAAACGGAAAACTAAGAAGGAGAATATTACTTGATAAATATTACTATTGAAAAAAAGTAATATAAATAAAAAGGCTAAGATTTCGTCTATGATAATACTTTTATGATCAATATTATCAAAAACTTTTTTTGAATAAGATATGCTAATTATAAAAGATGAAATAATAGTAAAGACAATCAAAACAACAAAAGATGTAATAAAAGGTAAATCATTCAAGAAAATTAAGTAAAGAGGTATAGCAATCAACGTTCCAAACGTACCAGGTGCGAATTTAATACATCCAATATAAAAAAACGTGCAATACAATTTCAAGAAAAAATTAGTTAATTTAAAAATGCTCATATTCTTTAGATAAATCAAAATCTATTTTTTTATTACCATCTAAAAAATTTATAGAATTTTTTTTAGAAGTTATCCTCCCAATGTGGAAAATTTCAAAACCTAGAGATTTGCAGGCTGTTTTTGCTTGATTTATTTTGCTATCTGGAATAGTAAAAAGTAATTCGTAGTCCTGTCCATAACTTAGAAATTTCTGAATTTTTTTAGAATTTTTTTTTATAGATTTATATTTTTTGGGAAGTGGTATTTCTATTATATTAATATCAGCCCCTTTTCCATTAGTGATGCTTTTTATCCCTGAAAATAATCCGTCTGATAAATCGATACAAGTATTAGCGAAATTACACAGCATTTTACCAAGCTCAAATTTTATATTAAGAGGTCTAATTGTCTTATTTTTTCTTGTATAATATCCGTTCCCAATAATGCCTGACGTAAATATATTATCATTTTCTTGTGCAGAAGATATTAACATAGTATTTTGAGATGTCGCATAACCAATAACCGTGCAGCTAAAATTTTCTTTACCTTTAATTGTATCTCCACCAATGATTTTGATATTATAATTTTCTGCTGTTTCTGTAACCCCTCTTGCAAATTTTTTCACCCACTTTTTATCAAATTTTAAAAAACTTATATTAAGAATTGCAAAAACTGGCTCTGCACCCATACACGCTAAATCACTTAATGAGGTTTCTATTAAATGTCTGCCAATACTATAAGGCGTGTTATTCGAGTTAAAATGAACTCCTACAGATATTGAATCTGTAGATATAATAATGTTTCTTGATTGCATGGGATATAAAACAGCACAATCCTCACCTATATCAGTAATAACTTCTTCTTTGATGATATTATTTTTAAAAAGGTTAATTATATTTTTTTCTTGCTTACCCATTTTTTGATTTACTTATAGAATCAACTATAGCATTAACGTACTTAGGGCTTTCATTTGTCCCAAATTTCTTAGAGAGTTTAGTGTATTCACTTATTAGAATTTTATAATCATGTTTTTTCAAAAAACATAACTCATATGCTGCACACCTGATTATTGACATTTCAACCATATTAACTAATTTTACATCAAGATGATTATTTTCTTCAATGATATCGTCAATATCTTTGTGATTATTTATCACACCACTAACTATTTCCTTAAAATAGCTTTGATTACATTTTTTATAATCATTTTCAACTTTAAAGTTACTTAAAATCTCCTCAAAAGAAATACCATTTATGTTCCACGAGTAGATAGCTTGAAGAGCTAATCTTCTTGACCATACATTTTTATTAGAATTAATTATTTTTTGATTAAGCATTTTTCAAAGACAATAATTTAATAGCTGCGGAACAAGCATTATAACCAATATTTAAATTATTTTCTTCGTCAAAATTTATCATTGATCTGTTTAAAGCTTGATTTCGATCATATGAAGTAATTATACCTAACAAAATAGGAATGTTGCTTTTAGCGTTCAGATTAGCCAAAGAATTAATTACTGAAGCTGAGATATATTCAAAATGTGCAGTTTGCCCTTTAATAATACAACCTAATGTTATGATGGCATTATATTTCTTTTTTCCATTTACTAATCTATTACAAATATAAGGAATTTCAAAAGAGCCTGGAACATTAATAACGTTTGTCTTAATTGAAAGATTTGAATTTTCAGTTATACATCTTTCAACTCCTTTCAGAAGATTATTATTAATTTCTTCATTAAACTCAGATTTTATAATACAAAATTTATAATTTTTCATTGTTATAATTATTCCGTTACATAATCTACAATTTCAAGACCAAAACCGCCTAATCCATAAAAATTTTGAGGCGCACTCATTAACATCATTTTCCCCACATTTAAATCAAATAATATTTGTCCGCCAACACCAAGTGCTCTTCGGTCATATATATTTTTAGAAAAATCAGGATTTGTGACTTTATTTATGGCGTTTTCTAAATCCTCTTTGCTCTCAGGCCATCTTAAGATCAATAGTACTCCAGCATCAGAGTTATTTATTTTTTTTATAGCATTTTCTAAAGGCCAGCTTTTACTGTTTTTTGTATGAATTATATCCTGAATGGTATTTTGAACATGAACTCTCACAAGAGTTGGTTTTTCTTTATCGATATCGCCTTTTACTAATGCCAAATGAGAGGTTTTGCTAATTAAATCTTGATACAAATGAACATTAAATTCACCATAATCTGTTTCAATTTCGTTACAAGATACTTTCTTTACAGTTTTCTCATTAGCAACCCTGTATTTTATGAGGTCCTCTATAGAACCTATTTTAAAATCGTGTTTATCAGCTATTTTTTGGAGCTCTGGTAATCTGGCCATTGTTCCATCTTCGCTTAAGATTTCTACAATAACTGCAGATGGTTCAAATCCAGCAATTCTAGCAAGATCACAACCTGCTTCAGTGTGCCCAGCTCTAGTAAGAACTCCGCCTGCTTGCGCCATAAGTGGAAAAATATGGCCTGGTTGATTTAAATCACCTGGTACAGCATCAGGCTTAACTGCAGTTCGAATTGTATGTGCCCTATCATAAGCGGATATTCCAGTAGTTACACCTTCTGAAGCTTCTATTGACAAAGTAAAGTTAGTTTTATGTTTTTCGTTAGTTTCATTTTTCATCAATGGTAACTTTAATTGCTCGCATCTTTCTTTTGTTAAGGTAAGACAGATTAGGCCCCTTGCATGTTTTGTCATGAAATTAATATCTTCTGGTTTAACTTTTGAAGCAGAAATTATAAAATCACCTTCATTTTCACGGCTTTCATCATCTACCATAATTACCATTTTTCCATTTTTAAAATCTTCAATAATATCTTCGATTTTTGATAACATTTTAAATTATTCTTTTATAAGTTTTTCAATGTGAACAGCAATCTTGTCTATTTCTATATTAACAAGAGAGTTTAACTTGTACGTTTTAAAAATTGTATGTTCATAAGTATACGGAATTATATTAATTTCAGCTACATTATCTTTAATGTTATTAACAGTTAAACTAACACCATCTACAGATATAGACCCCTTTTTAACAACATATTTTGCAAAATTTTTATTTAATTCAAGTTGATATCTCCAAGATCTATCATCTGATTCAATTGAAATTACTTTTCCAACAAAATCAACATGACCATATACAAGATGTCCTCCAAGTTTATCAGACAAAGATAATGAATCTTCAAGATTTACTTTGAAGTTAGATTGGAGTAACGAAAAATTTGTTTTATCCAAGGTCTCATTCGAGACATCCACATAGAAGGAATCTTGTTTTAAATCGTAAATCGTCAAACAAACACCATTTATACTTACGCTTTCACCATCTGAGAGTGATCCTGCAAAAGAATTTTCACAAGAAACTTCAATTTGAATATCTCCGTGTTTCGAGTTTATTGACTTTATGACTCCAATAGATTTTATTATACCTGTAAACATACTATTTTTTTTTAAAAGAAATTTTAATATCTTTATCAAAAAAATTAACTCCATTTAAAAAAAAGTTAATTTTTTTATTATTTTTTAAAAGATTTTCATTTATATATTTTATTCCACCTTTTGATTTAACAGTTGACGACTTATATATAATAATTTCGTCATAAAGATTTTTTGATAGAAATTCAGTAAAGACTTTTTGTCCCGCTTCAACAAGCAAGTTGTTAATATAGAATTCTTTTGCCATAATTTTTAACACTTCTTTTAAACTGATTCCATTTTTTGAGGATTTGACTTTTCTATATACTATATTATTTTTTTCGTCATTTGCATTTTTCTTTCTATTAAAAATTACTTTCTTTCTGGAGTCTTTAAATAATTTATATTTGTTTTTTTTTATTTTTAAATTTGTATCAAGAATAAAAACAATTGGCTGCCTAACTTTCGTATTTATATGTAGTTCCTTTCTTTTTAAACGAACATTAAGTTTTGGGTTATCATTAATAATAGTATCTGAACTAGTAAGTATTCCGCATGATAATGCTCTTAAAAATTGTACGTCTTTTCTAGACTTAGCATTACTTATCCATTTAGATTTCTTGCTGGATATCATGTTATTAGTGCTTAGTGCAGACTTTAGTGTTACGTATGGCAAATTAAATATCATTCTTTTATTAAAGCCTTTATTTAAGTCTTCGCATGTTTTTTTTAATACCCCAGTTTTAACCTTGATTCCGTGTTTTTTTAAGAAACTAATCCCTTTACCGTTGACTTTCGGATTAGGGTCTTTTGAACCGATAATAACTTCTTTGATGCCTGATTTTACTATCTCATTAACACAGGGGCCTGTTTTACCAGTAAAAGAACAAGGCTCTAATGTAACATACAGCTTAGAATTACGATGAATTTTTGGTTTAAAATTTTTTAATGCATTAATCTCAGCATGTTCACAGCCAGATTTAATATGATACCCTTTTGAAATAATCTTATCTTTATGAACAATTACGCAACCAACATTTGGATTAGGAGATGTGCTAAACGATCCTTTCTTAGCTAACTTTGTTGCTTCAAGCATAAATTTAGAATTTTTAGAACTATTCTCCAATTCTATTTATTCTCTTCGATTAGCTTCATTTGTGCTTTATTCATCTCAGGTGTAAGGTCTTTTTCTACTGTCTCAATAACATCTAGGAAAGCTTGAAGATCTTCAAAGCTGTAATAAACTGACGCAAATCTTATATACGCAACTTGGTCTAGTTTTCTAAGCTCTTGCATAACCATGATACCGATTTTTTTTGAATCAATTTCTTTTTCTACACTCGATCTGATATTTTTTACAATATTGTCAATAGATTTTTCTATTAAATCGCTTGCTATAGGCCTTTTTTCTAGAGCTAAATAAAAACCTTTCTTAAGCTTATCTAAGTTAAAGGCTTCTCTTGCATTATCTTTTTTTACAACTCTAGGTAAATTAAGTTCGATTGTCTCATAAGTAGAAAATCGTGAGTTACACCTTAAACACTCTCTTCTTCTTCTTACCTGAAGGTTATCAGCAGTTAAACGTGAATCTACAACTTTTGTATCATCATAGTTACAAAAAGGACAATGCATTTTATCCTATAACCTATTTACTAGGCTGCAGCCGCCTTAGATTGAGATTTTCCATAGACTGGAAATTTTTTGCAAAGACCAACAACTTTATTTTTAACTTCGTTAATAACTTCGTCGTTATCCATGTTCTCAATAACATCACACATCCAATCTACAATATCTTTGCATTCAGCTTCCTTAAAGCCTCTAGTAGTTGGAGCTGGAGTGCCAACTCTAATTCCACTTGTTACAAAAGGTGATTGAGGATCGTTTGGTACTGAATTTTTATTTACAGTAATGTTAGCTCTTCCAAGAGCAGCGTCAACATCTTTTCCTGTAATACCTTTATCTATGAAGTCTACTAGGAATAAATGGTCATCTGTACCTCCAGATACGACTTTATATCCACGTTTAATAAACTGTTCAGCCATGGCATTTGCATTTTTTAGAATTTGCTGCTGATATTCTTTAAATGATGGTTGAAGAGCTTCTTTAAAAGCTACTGCTTTTGCAGCAATAACGTGCATTAAAGGACCACCTTGAGTGCCAGGAAAAACCATTGAATTAACTTTCTTTTCAATTTCCGGATTTGATTTACAAATTATGAATCCGCCTCTTGGACCTCGTAAACTTTTATGTGTTGTTGAGGTGACAATATCAGCGTAAGGGACCGGATTTGGGTAAACTCCTCCAGCTACTAATCCAGAAACATGTGCCATGTCTACAAAAAAGTAAGCACCAACTGAATCAGCTATATCTCTAAATCTTTGCCAATCAAGTACTCTAGAGTATGCAGAAAAACCAGCAATAATCATTTTTGGTTTATGTTCTTTTGCTAATTGCTCAACCTCTTCATAATTGATTTCACCCGTATCAGGATTTAAACCATATTGATATGAATTATAAATTTTTCCAGAAAAATTAACCTTCGAACCATGAGTTAAGTGGCCGCCATGAGCTAAGCTCATTCCCAATATAGTATCATGAGGCTCAAGAAGCGCCATAAATACGGCTGCATTAGCTTGTGATCCAGAATGTGGTTGTACATTAGCATAATCAGCCCCGTAAACCTCTTTTAAACGATCTATGGCTAGCTGTTCAGCGACGTCAACATTCTCACAACCGCCGTAATATCTTTTTCCAGGGTAACCTTCAGCGTATTTATTTGTAAGAACAGAACCTTGAGCTTCCATTACTCTTGGGCTTGCATAATTTTCAGATGCTATAAGCTCTATGTGTTCTTCTTGCCTTTTGGTCTCAGCAACCATAGCTTCGTGAAGTTCCTTGTCAAATTCTTCTATACTCATGTCTCTAGTGAACATATACCTTTCTCCAAATAAAAAAATTAATTATATATTATTTTCACATATAGAGCTAAGTATATCAGGTAGTTCAATATGTGAACCAAAATATTTTAAAAGTTTGATATTAATTTCGGGGTATTTTACCTTTTCAGACGAAATTATCTCTGGAATATCCTTAAAAACATGCCTTCCCGAGGCTAAAAAATAAGGAAAAACAACGACTTCTTTTACATTATTGGAAACACAATTAAGGATAGCATCCGATATACTTGGCTTCGCTAACTCTAAAAAAGCAGCATTAACATCACTAAAACTTCGATTTTTTCTTCTAATTCTGGCAGCAAGTTGAATTACTTCAATATTTGATTCTTTTCTTCTGCTACCATGCGCTACAATTAACAATGCTCTATTCATTATGATGTATATAGTTATCTAAATCTTCAGGAGAATCTATACTTACTCCAGGATCAATTATAGCTTCATATCCGTTAAAAAAATAATCGTTTTCATGAAATCTCATTTGCTCCAAGCTCAGTGTTAGTTCAGAGTTAGCTTGATTTAAGGACATATATTTTTTTAAAAATGAAAAATTATATCCATACATGCCTACGTGTTTTTTAAATTTCTCACTCGAATTTTTGTAAGTTTTTCTCACAAAATCAATAATTTGACTATCATTATTTAAAATTAACTTTACAGTATTTTCATCAGTTAACTGCTCTTTACTTAGTTCTGTATACAGAGTGCATAATGAGCCTGTCTTGCAAACCATGGATGCTAAAAAATCAATATTAATTGGAGATACATCTGGCATATCACACTGAACATTTATTACTATGTCGTCATCAACAAAATTAAGATTTTTTGCAACTTCAAATACTCTTTCAGTGCCATTTCTATGTTCACTAGAAGTTAACATAACATTTTTGGTAAAACCCAAACACAAGTCAGATAAAGACTTATCATCAGTTGCAATGTAAACTTTTTTAGCTTTTGACTTCTCACATGCCTTGTAAATTTTTTGAATCATTATCTCGCCAAACAAATTTGCAATTACTTTATTTGGGAACCTTTTAGAATTTAACCTTGCGGGTATAACTACATAAAAATTACTCATATTGGATTTTAAGAATCTTTTAATTTATCAATTTCATCGTTAGATAATTTCCTTGCTTTTTCTTCTAACATTATAGGTATTCCGTCATTTATTGGATAAGCTAGTCCAGCTTGAATAGAGATTAACTCTGTTTTGTCCTTATTAAAAATTAACTTCCCTTTTGTAACTGGGCAAACAAGCATTGAAAGAAGTGTGGTATTCATAGTAAAGTTTTATCAATAGTTGAGTTTCAAATTAATATCGTTTTGAATTTTTTCATCAACTGAAATCTCAGTAGGTATATAAAAAATTTTAGTATTTTCCATATTTGTAATTTTTACTAATTCTTTTTCAGTTAATAAAATATCATAGTTATCATCAAATTCTAGCATTGTATCATTAATATTAAAATGATCTGGATAAAAATGAGATATATATTTTATATTATTATCTTTTAAAACTTCCTCAACAAAATATGAATCAGCAATGGTTAATATTAAATGAAATACTTTTCCACTATAATCTTTTATGTTTTGAGATTTACCATTTTTTAGATTAATGAGCTTATCGGCCTTATATGTAAAACCATAATCTTCTTTACTATTTCTAACTTTTTTGTAAAGAAGAATATCAAATTTTTTTATGTTTTTAATTGGTTCTCTTAATGGCCCCGCAGGCAATAGTAATCCATTTCCAAATGAATTTTTTTCCTTAGCAAGACAAATAGATAAATTTGGTTTTAATTTGTAATGCTGCAACCCATCATCCATAATAACGTAATCAATATTTAGCTTATCTTCTATATATTTATAAGCTTTCAACCTATCTTTGCATTTATATATTTTAGCGTTTGTGTTTCTCCTAATTATTAATGATTCGTCACCTACGTCTAATAAAGAAGAATTATTAGTAACTTCACTTAGTTTCTTTGGAAATTTACTACCATAACCATGTGAAATGATTGCTACTTTTTTATTTAGAGTATTTTCAATATAATTTGCCAGCCATATAGTAAAAGATGTCTTGCCAGTTCCACCAACTGTAATATTCCCTATAACTATTAAATATTTTGAAGTCTTATAACTATTCGTTAAAAGATAATTTTTTCTTAGAATAAAAAACACATAATAAATTAGGGATAATGGTAATAAAATAATATTAAGAATTTTTATTTTATTGAACGAAAAAAAATAATTTTCTGTGTATTTGCTCATGAGAAAGTCTGTTTTTTATATAGATCATAATATTCACCTTTTTGATTCAAGAGATCATTATGTCTTCCCTTTTCAACTATTTTACCTTCTTTTAAAACAACTATCTCATCCACATTTTCAATTGTAGACAACCTATGAGCTATAATGATGGTAGTTCTTCCAACTCTCAGATTTTCAAGAGAGCTTCTAATATAATTTTCTGATATGTTATCAAGAGAAGATGTAGCTTCATCAAAAATTAATATTGGCGCATCTTTAAGAAATGCTCTTGCAATTGCAAGTCTTTGCCTTTGACCCCCTGATAGCATTAAACCGTTTTCACCAATTAAAGTATTTTCTTTATTTTCAAGCTTTTCTATAAATTCATTTGCGTAAGACTCAGTGATGGCTTTTTCATAAAGATCTTTATTATAGTCCTCAAGCCCATACGTTATATTATTTATCACACTATCATTAAAAAGAATTGTATTTTGACCTACATAGCTAATATTTTTTCTGACTTCTTTTATTGATATTTCAGATATCTCACAATCATTAAAACTAATTTGTCCATCGTACGATGAATAAAGTCTAGGAATTAAATTTACTAGTGTTGACTTACCGCTTCCTGATTTTCCAACTAAAGCAATAGATTTTCCACTTTCAATATCTAGACTTATATCATATAAGATTTGTTGAGTATCATATGTGAAATTTACATTTTTAAATCTTATGTTTATAGGAAGTTTTATATTTTTTATTTTTCCATCATCAACCTCATTTTTCTCATCTATTAATTGAAAAATATTCTCTCCAGCAGCGATACCTTGCTGCAACCTAGCATTTATGCTTGCTAAGCCTCTTGAAGGACCTAATAACATTAGCATTGCAAACATAAATGAAACAAACGTTCCAACAGTTATTGTTTCTAAAACAAAGTCATATGTTGATAGCAAAATTATCCCCGACAATGATGCCCCTACTAAAAGCATAATTATTGAACTATTTGTACCTTCTGTAAGTGCTAGCTTTAAATGACTTTTCATATTTGAAATATTTGTATTTTCAAATCTAATTTTTTCATACTCATAGCCGTCAAATATCTTTATTACTTTATCTCCTTTTAATACCTCTTGAGATACATTAATAATATTCCCGACACTATTTTGAGTCTGATGAGTAAGTTTTCTAAATCTTTTATTAAGTTTACTTACTAATAGGATTATAAATGGCGCAACTACTAAAAAGCATAATGATAGTATCCAGTTCAAGTAAAACATCCATAAAAGCAAACCAAATATTGTAAGTGAATCACGAATCAATATAATTAAACTTCGCGAAGCTGTAGATGATAGTAATTCTACATTATGTGATATTCGTGACATTAAATCTCCAGATGAGTTCTTATCGTAAAAAGATGTTGGAAGGTATAAAAGTTTATCAAACATTAATTCTCTTAGTCTAAAAACAAGAGATCTGCCAACAATAGCCATGAAGTAAATTGTCATAAATATCCCAATAGATCTAACTATAAAAATACCAAGCAAACCAAAAGGCACATACTTTATTACATCAGGATCTTTCTCGATAAAAGCACCGTCTAAAATGGGCTTCATAATAGCTGATAATGCAGGGTCACTTATTGCAGTTAATAACATTCCAATAATAGCTAAAATAATCCATTTTGAGTTATCAAGGAGAGCAATTCTAATTAGCCTTTTATATATATGCCAACCGCTTTTTTTGTTGATTTTATTCAATTCTTATATAATGATTTTGTAATTAAATTCATATTCTACCTAAATGTTGAAAAATGTAATTAAAAGATTTTTTCCAGACCTAGAAAAAATCAAAGAGGAAAAAGTACTAAAAATATTGGGCCCAGCAATACTTCAGCCCAACCTTTGGCACTTAAACAGAAAATCTGTTTCGAGAGCAATAGCTATAGGACTATTTTGTGCTTTTCTTCCAATTCCCTTGCAAATGGTTCTTGCAGCCTTTTTTGCCATAATTTTTGCAGCTAATTTACCTATTTCTGTAATTTTAGTATGGATAACTAACCCAATTACTATTCCACCAATATTGCTTATTGCCTATAAAATTGGTGCTTTGATAATTGGCCCAGGAGATGACGTATTGTCTATTGGCTCAGATTTTGATTTTATATCAGGAACAATAAAGGTTTGGAAACCTGTTTTAATTGGCTCATTAATAATGTCTGTAGTCTCTTCATTTATTGGCTATCTGATAGTAAGTATATATTGGAGAATTTATGTTTCTTCTTCGTGGCATAATAGAAAAAAAATTAAATAGCTTTCATTTCTCCATTTTCCAATAAATACTTATGCGACATTTTATTTGAAATTTCAGAATCGTGAGTTGCTAAAAGGAAAGTAGAATTATTTTCCACAACAAGTTCTTTCATTATAGAAAAAACATTTAACGCATTTTTTTTATCAAGATTGCCAGTAGGTTCATCTGCAAATATATATTTTGGACTACCAACTAATGCTCTCGCAATTGCAACACGTTGCCTCTCACCGCCAGAAAGTTTATTTATATTAAAATCTAATCTTTTTTCTAAAGCTACCCTTTTAAGTATTTCTATAGAAGCTTCATATGCTAAATCTTTATTCATACCTTTAATATGAAGAGGCATCATGACGTTTTCAATTACACTAAATTCATAAAGTAAATGATGAAATTGATAAATATAACCAATGTGATCTTTTCTAAATGCACTCATATCTTTATCATTAAGGTTTTTGACATTTTTGCCATCAATAAGCACATCTCCAGATGTGAATTTCTCAAGACCACTCATAATATGAAAGAGTGTGCTTTTACCTGATCCAGACTTACCAGATATAGATACTGAAGAGCCATCCTTAATTTCCAAATTAATATTGTTAAGAATTATTTCTTCAAATTCTGATGTTTTATATGACTTAAAAAGATTTTTGCAATGAATCATTTAATTACCTTTTAGTATTTGTGCAGGTTCATATTTTGCAGCTTTTTTAGATGGATATATTGTTGCTAAAAAAGACATTGAAAGAGATAAAATAATTACAATTACTATATCATAAAGAGCTGGTTCAGCTGGTATATCGCTTATAAAGTATATTTGTGAAGAAATTAAGCTTCTTCCGATAATATATTCAATAATACTAATAATAACATCTAGATTGTATGAAATTATTAATCCAAATATTACCCCAAAAAAAACACCAACTAACGAAAGCAGCATTCCTTGATAAATAAAAATTTTTGTAACGTCAGATGAATATAGTCCTAAAGTTTTTAATATAGCAATATCTTCTTTTCGCTCAGAAACAACCATGAAAAGGGATGAAAGTATATTGAATGTTGCAACCAATACTATAAGCATCATCAAGATTAGGAGCATAGTTTTTTCAAGTTTGATAGCATCAAAGAAAGTTTTATTAATCATTGTCCAATCAAGTGCATATAAGTTATTTGAGAGCATATGACTTAAATTATCTCTCACTAACGGCGCATTAAATAAATCATCCAGCTTGAGTCGGATACCGCTTACTTGTTTTTTTGATAGAAATAATTTTCGTGCATCATTTATGTTTATAAAAACATAATTATTGTCATACTGGGACATATCGTAATGAAATATCGAGCTTACCTTAAGCATTTTAATTTTTGGAATTACGCCAAGTGCAGTTGTTTGCGCTTGAGGTATTATCATTGTAATTTTATCCCCCAACCCTACATTAAGTTTTTTTGCTAAGGACTTACCGATTGAAACACCAAATTTAGGGATAGAGATCTCATTAAGATCACCGTCAACAATGTGTTGATGAAGGCTAGTTACAGATGACTCAAGTTTAGGATTAATACCCTTTACTTGAACACCCCTTACCTCGCCTTTATGAGTAATCATACCTTGGCCATCGATATAAGGTGCGTAGCCAACAATATGTTTGTGTTTTTTTATTTTCTCAACTACGTTCTCCCAATCTGAAACTTCTCCGCTTACATTTGAAATAATTACATGTGAAACCATGCCAAGTATTTTGTTTCTTAACTCGTTATGAAATCCATTCATTACAGATAGGACAGTAATTACAACAGTGATTCCAAGCGCTATTCCAATAATCGAAGACTTTGTGATTACAGAAGTGAAAATACTATTTTTTTTTGAAAAAAGATATCGTAGAGCGATAAATAATGGAAGGTTATTCATTATTGAATACTCTGTTTATTTTTATACTAATATTATTTTTATTAAGCATATTGTCGATGATTGAAGCACCCAGTAGATCTCCTTTTTGGACTTGTGCAGTTTGGTATTTAGTTATTCGAGCAATTACCTCAACTTCTTTAGCTGAAGATAAGTCAAAGCCGTCAATCATATTCATGGTTTTATCTAATCTGACAAAATATGTGTCTTTTAAAATGTCTACTTTTACAATATTAATTGCTAATGGAGCTTTCATCCCAGATTTCTTTCTAGCGTAAACAAACATAACCTCCTCACCGCTAATAAGTTCTGTTATTTGATCATCAATTTGTATTTTAACATTTACAATAGGCTCTTTATCAGCAAAAAAATACTTAATTTTATAACTTGCGTAGTCACTTGAAAATAAATAAACAGGAATTGAAATGAGTGGAAGTAACAATAAAATTATTAAGATGATTTTGTTATTTGAAAATAAGCTTGAATCTTTGCTTTTTTGAAGATTATCCATAAAATTCTTTTTCTTATTTATATTTTTTAGTTTACTATTTTTAACTTTTATAAAAGCAAACCCTAATGCTAAAAATAAAACTAAAAATGGCCCATACCACAAAAAATAAGTACTCAGATTTTTAGGTGGCTCATATAACACATAATCACTATATCTCTCTCTCATGTACTCATATATGTCATTCTTATCTTTACCTTGACTAAGCATTTCTACTACCTTTTGTCTGAGGTCTTTTGCTAAAGATGCATCAGACTCTGCTAGTGACTGATTTTGACATACTAAACATCTGAGATTTTGTATTATTTCATTATATTCATCGCTATTATTTCCATATGATGAAACAGATAAAAATAACAAACAAAAGAATACATTTAATTTAATTTTCATTTATTTACTTATTTTTTCTTTTAACAAACTTATAAATTTATTATTAATTGGCCCAATATGCTTATGAAGAATTATACCAGATTCTGATATTAAAAATGTCTCAGGTGCGCCATATACACCAAATTCTATTGCGACGTTGCCATTGTTGTC
>CEVR01017810.1_pt1 | contig 16308 bp, 12 predicted proteins | sample 356541 | NCBI WGS metagenome assembly CEVR01 (sample SAMEA2623734, study PRJEB7988) | marine metagenome | isolation source: saline water (ENVO:00002010), including
CTGTTCCCGGCGGGTTTTTGACATTTGCGGGATTCCCACTCTACGCAACGTATGAATTAGCTCCCAGAGTTCACGGTCTAGGAGCTACCACCGATCAGCAACTAGCTGGTCTCGTAATGAAACTGGGGGGCGTTCCGGTGGTATGGGGAACGATTGCTGCGCTCATGCATAAGTGGACCGAGGCCACCCGAAAAGCAACTGAAGCTGAGCGAAGTGTCTTGTCTGCGCCCAATCATTCTGACCAACGCAACTAGTTGAGTGCAGAACTAGACCAGTAGACCACAGCCAAAACCAAGCCTGCTGCGAGTACAACTGAAACAAGCGAAGACCAAAGCGTGTAACGCGGGCCAAATCTTTTCTTAGTTGGTCGACCAAACAATCGGCTCTCCGTAGGTATCGACATCAATTTAGTAACTCAGCGACCAACCTGGCTGCTTTCCCTTTCCCGAAGCTTTACGTTCACTTGTAATTTTTCAAGGTGTTGGTCCAAGGTTTGTTGGCCCTGTGGAATCGGATGTTCTTCGAAAAATTGGGTAACCTCAGCGGCCAGTTTGGGAGTGGATAGAGAGCGGATACCGCCCACCATTCTGGGGATCGAATTCTGTGGAAAGGCCGTATTTAATTCTTCCCACCTGTCACGGATGAATTGCCAAGCTAATTCGCCGTGCTTTCGGTGACCCATTGCTGCGCCCAGTAGATATGGCGCATTCTGCGACCGCACTTCCGAAACGAATAATTCGAGAGTTTTGTGGAAAAGCTCTACGTCTCCTACCTCAAGTAAAGACATCAAATAGCGCACTTCGAGTTGTGGTGTCGGAGCTTCCCTATATAGCTCCACTAATTCAGCGTGTGTCTCGTAGTCTCCAGCGGACGCTACAACTCGAATTGACGCGGCCGCAAGGTTAGGTTCTGTCGGCCTTCCTTCTTTGTCGTCGGCGAATATCGCTGCCGCTAAATCCCTGATTGATTGGTCTTCGCCTGTAGTGCCAGCTGCGGCAAATAGTAGAGCTCTTAGCTCTCGGTCCAAGTCCGGTTCGCCATCGATAGGCTCAAGCCCAAGAACCCCTAAGGCTGTAGTTGATAGGTCTCTGATTAACACCTGCAGATGCTGCTGCCCCAGTTCGTCGGCAATGAAGTGAAGCTGCTCGAGTGCCGAGATTATTCTTTGCCAGACTCCCAAATCGGTTTCCGCTACCAGGCCTGTAACAAGTGCAATAAAAGTGGCTGCTTGTGTACTGCCAGCGAGGACTGAGGACCAAGTGTCGTCAACCAGTCCGTAACGTTCTGCGGGCGAGAGAACATCGAGTGCTCGACTTGATAGGGCCGCAAGGAGTTCGTCGTTATAGGTGACTCGATAAAAGCCATGACCGCCCGCGTTGACCACTACCCAGTCTGGAGAAGCCCCTAGATTAATGACGACATCGGAATCCTCAAGAAGAAGACGTGTTTCGGTGACTTCGGAGCCAATTTGGCATCGAATAATTAACGGTACGTGCCATAAAGCTGTGGCGACCTGTGAATAACCGAACCGGGACTGACTTACTCTGATTCCGTTGTCGTGGGGATCTACGGTTATCAATGGATACCCACCCTGAAATATCCAAGTATCCATGGCAGCTCGAACTGGGACCCCTGTTGCGACCTCGAGAGAGTCCCAAAGGTCAGTAGTCGTAGTGTTAGCGAAACTGTGATCCATCAGATATTGCTTTACACCACCTCGAAATTGATCAACGCCCAAGAACTGCTCCAGCATTCTTACGACGGCCGCACCTTTCTCGTAGGTGAGAATGTCGTACATTGCCTCTGCATCCTCTGGCGAAATCACCTCGAACTCAATCGGGCGAGTCGAAACGAGGGAGTCGGTGTCGAAGGCCGCAGCCCTTTCGACGCAAAATCCATCCCAACGACGCCATTCGGGTCGAAATGCGTCCGTAGTAGCTACTTGCATGAAGGTCGCAAAAGCCTCCTTAAGCCATATGCCGTTCCACCAGTCCATAGTCACTAAATTGCCAAACCACATGTGCGCTATTTCATGAGCGATAACATCAACAATGCGCGTCAGTTCAGCTTGAGTGGTCCGTTCTGGGTCTGCGAGCAAAAGAGTTTCTCTGAAAGTGACGCAACCAAGATTTTCCATGGCTCCAAACGCGAAATCGGGCACCGCAACTAAGTCGAGCTTTCCCGCTGGATATGGAATCCCGTAATAGTTGACAAGCCATCGAAGGCTAAACTCTCCTGCTTGCAAGCCGAAGTCAGTGAGATTTGCTTTGCCTGGGACATGGACGATGCGGAGCGGCACTCCATCCACATCCACCGGGTCCGTAGCCTCGAGTTCCCCAACAATGAAGGCAACTAGATAAGTAGACATAATCATCGTGTCTGCGAAGCGATCTTCTCGCTTTCCATCTTCGATGGGAAGCGAACTCACCAGCTCGCCGCAACTAATCGCCATTAGCGAATCTTTGACGCGAAGTGTTACGCCGAATGACGCCTTAAGGTCGGGCTCGTCAAAGCAGGGAAAAGCGCGTCGAGCGTTAGTCGATTCGAATTGAGTTGTCGCAATAACATGCTCCAGGCCAGACTCGTCTTTCCAGGTGGATCGGTAAAACCCCCTGAGTTTGTCATTAAGAATTCCTTTGAAAGAACATCGCAAATTGGCTCGGCCTGGTTGTAGGACCACCGGAAAAGCAAAATTCACCCGTTCGAGATCCTGATCGAAGTCCACCGAGCTTGCCTGAACGGCTTCGTTCTGTTCAATCCACACGTTGTCAATCTCTAACTCCGCTGCATTGAGCACTACCGTGTCAGTCTCACTGACAATGTCTAGGGTTATGCTGACCTCCCCTACGAATGATGCGTTGTCAAGATCGGGTTCAAGTTCGAGCTCGTAATGCACAGGCAATATGTGCCTGGGTAGCCGGTGTGGGTTCTGCTGGGTCACAGGCCGAACCCTAGCGGGCGTAATAGCGGACTTCACAGTGAGAAGTCGCTAGTGTGCTGAAAGTCGACACAGAAACGAATTATGACTCCTGTAAGCCCTCAACTTGACATTGACGTGGTTGGTTTTGGTAACGCCCTTGTTGACGTATTGTCTCATCAGGAAGACCAATTCATTGATGATATCGGAGCCATAAAAGGCGCTATGAATCTCATTGACAAAAAGCGCTCAAACCACTTATACGGATTAGTGGAGGAGCGGACTACCGTCTCCGGAGGATCGGCTGCAAACACAATTATTGGTGTCAATTCGTTTGGTGGCTCATGTGCCTATATAGGTCGAGTCGCTGCGGACGATCTGGGCGAAGTTTTTCACGAAGACATGAGCCGCCTCGGCATAGTGCATACAACCCCCTTCGCTCCGACTGAGGATCCAACCGGGCGGTGCATTGTTTTTGTTACCCCCGATGGAGAAAGAACGCTAAACACCTTTCTCGGCTCCTCTAACGGACTTAAATCCTCGGATGTCGATATGGAGCTTGTGAAACGAGCCAAGCTGCTTTTCTTGGAGGGCTACCTTTGGGATCCCCCCGAGGCCAAAGCCGCCATGCGTTACGCCGCATCTGGAGTGGAGCCAGGTGGCAGAGTTGCTCTGACATTGTCGGACCAATTTTGTGTTGATCGTCATCGCGCCTCCTTCATGGATCTTATTGATGACTATGTAGATGTCTTATTTGCTAATGATTTCGAAATCCAATCATTATTTGAGGTAGAGCAACTCGAACCGGCACTGAACTTGATAAGTGAGCGGGTTGAATTAGCCGCAATAACGTTGGGGGCAGAAGGTTCCGTATTAATTACTCCCGGTGATCGAACTTATATCGCAGCCGACCCAGTAGCCCGTGTTATCGACAAGACCGGAGCTGGAGACCTTTACGCATCAGGGGTCCTATACGGTTTGGCGAGAGGATACGACCTTGAAAGGTCTGGAAAGTTAGGTTCCTTGGCCGCCGAAGAAGTTATAGGCCACATTGGTCCAAGACCCGAGGTTTCACTGAAGGCTCTCGCTGGCGACCTTGCCTGATTGGCGTTTTAGGTAAACCACGACAAAACAAAAGTTCCGAGCGAAGCTAGATCTTGTTTACTTGCTGATCTTGCTTCTCGAATATTTGTTGGAGCTTCTAGGGTTACTTGCTCCATGTAGATCTTGACCTTTGGTTCCGTGCCACTCGGCCGAATTGCGATCCTAAGGCCACCCTCAGCGCGAAACTGAAGCAGATTAGTAGAACTAGGCGCAGGCGCATCCAACCAATCGATTACTTCTGTCACCTCATGCCCGTTGAGATGAAGAGGTGGCTTGTTCCTCAAGGAGTTGAGCGTAGCGTCGACTAATTCGGGATCGAATTGGCCACTCACTTGGTCCGTTACAAATAAACCGATTTGTTGGGCCAGTTCGTCCAGGCGCTCTAAGGGGCCTTTGCCAAGTGCTTTAAGGTCAGAAACGAGCCTCAGAAAGGCAATTGCTGAACTAATCCCATCCTTGTCGAGCACTTCGCTAGTGACGGAGTACCCGAGCGCTTCCTCATATCCGAAGATCCATTGCTTTGTGGGGTGCGTGATAGCGGGCTCCATAATCCACTTAAAGCCGGTAAGGGTTCGTACATGTTCAATGTCATGGGCTTTACACAAAGCAATAACGGCTTCGGAAGAAACGACAGAACTTGCGCTTAGCCGCGTGTCACCTGAAGTCACTCTTATCTGGTAATCACACAGGAGTAGACCCAATTCATCGCCAGTGAGTTGGCGCCACTCTTCGTCGGAGCGAATAACAACGGCCAAACGATCTGCATCAGGGTCGTTCGCTAAAATAAGTCCTACACCCTCGTCTTCCGCTTTGAGTTTTGCCAGGTGTAGTGTCCCGGGCTCCTCAGGGTTTGGGAATGGCAGTCCGGGAAATGATCCGTCGGGATCAAATTGTTTTTCAACTCTTATTGGTGGCTGTAATCCCGCTCGAACACAAGCACTCTCCAATGCGTCGCCTCCAACTCCACAAAGCGGTGTGTAGACCCAATTGATTCCATCAGCCTTGCAATTATCTTCACCGGGAGTTATTACGGATTTGACATAACCTGCCACGGCTTGGGATGCGTTTAAATAACTAATTTCCGATTCCGAAGAAAGTTCAGCCTCCAGAGGCAAGGAGGAAAAATCCATGAACGACTCAATTGCCTTGGCGGCAACTGGACGAATTTGAGTTCCGTCGCTTCCATACACTTTGTAACCGCCATCACTAGCAGGATTATGACTCGCAGTAACCACGATGGCTGCCCCCGCAGCCTGATGGCGCTGGTTCCAGACGACGACGGGAGTAGGACAAGGTTCGTCAATGAGCCAACAAGGAATGCCCAGAGCGGTTAAGAGTCGAGCAGTATCTGTCGCGTACAAGTTGGAGTCTGGGCGAGCATCATACCCGATTACGACCCCCCGCTCTTCTAGACCCTCACGCAGAAGGTAGAAGCCTATGGCTCTAGCCGCCACGCGAACCGTAACCCGGTTCATCCGAGTTGGACCTATCCCTCGCTCTGCTCTAAGCCCGGCGGTACCGAAGGAAATCTGGGAGGCAAATAATTTCGCAATACCGACCGGATCAGAAGAGAGTGCCTCGAGAGTCGACTTCGCGGGAAGATGCGGGTCTGCTTCTAGCCAATGCTCAAGCGACACTACTTGTTCATAGGAAGCGCCGGTCACACCGCCATCCTGCCTCATCCCGCACGCTAGCGTGCGGCTTTTGGGACAAGGCCACATAAGACGACAGCGGAAATGAAATCACGATAAGAACCGACGATTGAATTTACTATCAATTCGATGGTGCTCGTCTCATTGCATCAGCTGTTATAGATGCAATAGAAGGAAGAAGCCGTTTAGGGCTTCGATAGGTGCGACTAGCCTCTCCCGCAGTTGGGCCGTTTCCCGTGATTGGCCTTGCTGCGACGGGCACGAAGCTTTCTCTTCTTGGTGCGCTTAGACATCTCAATGATGCTACCGGCTTGTTGGGATTTCCCCTAGTACGAATAAATGTGCACAACCGAAGCAGTTATGAGACAGCTCCGATGTCCCTCAACTTTTCAATGTCCTCATTATGGAAACCCCACTCCAAGAGTATTTCAGATGTGTGTTGCCCGGGATCTGGAGGTGGCATTTGAACCTCACCGGGAGTTCGACTGAACCTTGGTGCGGGCCCAGGTTGGGTTACTCCATCGATCTCAACGAACGACCCCCGGGCAACGTTATGAGGGTGAGATGGAGCTTCTGATAGATCGAGCACTGGTGCGTAACAGACGTCACTTCCGAGCATTATTTGATCCCACTCGTCACGGGTCTTTGATTTGATTATCTCACTGAGACGAGCTTTCTTTTCCGCCCAAGACTGCTGGTCATTGCGGGAATTTGTTGGAGCTTCATCCAATCCCGTTAATTGGAGTAATTCGTCGTGAAATTTTCCTTCTATTGACCCAATAGAAACAAACTTGTTGTCTGCGGTCTCGTAGACACCGTAGTAGTACGAGCCCCCATCGAGAACATTGTCTTCGCGTTGATCGGACCAGTGCCCTGAAGCGTGCATTCCGTAGATGGAACTCATTAGCGAGGCAGCCCCCTCGGTCATCGCGGCATCGACGACTTGACCCCTCCCTGATGTTTTCGATTCCAGCAGAGCTGCGCATAACCCGAATGCGAGATAGACGCCTCCTCCTCCGAAGTCGCCGATCAGATTCAGCGGGGGTGAGGGTTTGTCGGAAGGGCCGATCGCATGAAGGGCGCCCGTCAAGGCTATGTAGTTGATGTCATGTCCAGCAGCATGTGCCATTGGCCCATCTTGACCCCAACCGGTCATTCGGCCATAAACCAAACTGGGATTTCGAGCTAGACATTCTTCAGGTCCCAAGCCCAAGCGCTCGGTAACGCCAGGGCGAAAACCTTCAATCAGCGCGTCAGCCTCTTCGACTAATTTCAGAATCGTTTCAACTCCGTCAGGGTTCTTCAAATCAACTGAGATTGACCTCCGGCTTCGGTTCAAGACGTTGTATTTACGGCCTCGATCAATACCCAAGTCAACTTGAGTCATACGATCAACACGTACGACGTCAGCTCCAAGATCTGCCAAAAGCATTGCACAAAATGGGCCCGGCCCAATGCCTGCTAGCTCAACAACTTTTACCCCACTTAATGGTCCCATCGCACTCTCCCTAATTTGCAACACTTCGATTCTTTCACAGCCGAGAACTAGCTTCATCCTTAGTGGTGAGATCTGTTCGAGCAGCTGTATCCTCGCCTCCCAATGGAAAGATTTGGATTTGTAGGGCTACCTAATGCTGGGAAGTCGTCGCTATTTAACGCGTTAGCAGGCGGGGGCGCGCTCGCTGCGCCTTACGCCTTCGCGACCACGGACCCAAATGTGGGCGTAGTCAAAGTGCCGGACGAACGGCTAGATGCTCTTGCGGAAATGAGCGGTAGTAAGAAAGTCGTTCATTCGACAACCGAATTTGTAGACATAGGCGGACTTGTTGAGGGGGCTAGCCAGGGTGAAGGGTTAGGAAATAAATTCCTTGCTGGTATCCGGGAGGTTGATGCTCTGGTGCTCGTGCTTCGGACTTTCGCCGATGCCGACGTGCCCGGCCCTAGCGACCCCCTGGAACATCTGCGGATAGTAGAGATAGAATTGACATTGGCGGACCTGGAGTCGGTTGAGTCTCGGATCGATAGGCGGCGTAAAGCGCTGAAGGCGGACCCCCGAAACCCCGACCTAGTAGCGGAAGTAGATGCGTTGGAAGCGGCACTTGCCCTGCTGTCCGAAGGGACACCCCTGTTCCGGTCCGACCTTTCGGAATCGCGGCGGGCGGCGCTAAAAGAACACTTCCTTTTGACAAATAAGCCAGTTATGGCAGTGCTAAATATTGGTGAAGAGCAGCTAACAGAAGCAGCGCAACTGGCGTCAGAGCTGGGCGAATCGCTGCCCGGTACTGAGGTTCTACCTCTCTCTGTGCAACTTGAGGCGGAAGCCGCATTACTTCCCGCTGATGAGAGAGCTGAACTCCTTCACGGTCTTGGCTTAGGAGAAGGCGCTTTACCTTTGTTTGTAAGGGCTGCTCACGGAATGCTGGGTCTAAGAACCTTTTTGACTACTGGCGAAAAGGAGTCGCGGGCCTGGACCTTCAAATACGGCTGGAAAGCGCCTCAATGTGCAGGGAGAATACATACCGATTTTGAGCGAGGATTTATCCGAGCTGAAGTCATTGGGCATCAAGATCTGCTTACTCTAGGTTCATGGGGAGCAGCTCGAGAAGCGGGAAAATTGCGGCTAGAGGGAAAAGACTACGAAATGTGTGACGGCGACGTCGTGGAGTTCAGATTTAACGTGTGAGCCGTTTTCGTCGTTGAGTATGCTCCATTGTCTTCGAGGTTCAGCTAAGAAATCTAGAACGAAGTGAGAGACTGCTCCGAGGTCGCTTCTCATGAATGACACAGAAAGATTATTAGATCCAGGAACTCTCTACCTAGTAGCGACCCCAATCGGCAACCTAGGTGATATCTCCGCCAGGGCACGATTAACTCTTTCAACTGCGGACGTTGTTGCGTGTGAAGACACACGGAAAACGGGAAAGTTATTAGAGCTTTTAGGACTTCGAGCAAACCGACTTCTTCTTGCTAACGAACACACAGAATTAGCTGCGGCAGAAGAAATTGATCGATTGTTGGCAGAAGGTTTGACGGTCGCATTGGTTACTGACGCCGGTATGCCTGCAATCTCAGATCCGGGTCAACGTATCGTTGACTATCTCCTCCAGCAGGCACATCGTATCTCTGCAGTTCCCGGCCCAAGCGCAGTGACCACTGCTATAGCTCTCGCTGGATTTCCCGTTGATCGATGGGTTATGGAAGGTTTCCTTCCTCGTAAAGGTCGTGAACGATCCCATCGAATATCTGAAATTGCAGCGGAACGGCGGACCACAGTGATTTTTGAATCACCGAAACGGCTTCGGGCGACTCTCGTCGATTTGGCCGAAGTCTGCGGAGGTGAACGGCGCGTAGCGGTCATGCGCGAACTCACCAAGATGTTCGAAGAAACGGTTCGCGGTCGACTTGATGAGGTCTGCGAAAAATTTACCGAACTAGTTAAAGGCGAAATCGTGATCGTAGTTGCCCCAAAATCGCAAACCTTTGTAACAGACGATGAAATCACCAGGGCGGTGGAACTGGTAGTAGCAAGAGGAGAAACAAAAAAAACGGCGGTTGCGGAAGTGTCGAAGTCGTTGGGGGTCCAGCCGAATAGGGTTTACAAGCTCGCACATGACGACTGAGAATTACGGCAGAACTTGTAAACACTGAACGCTGGCGAGAGACCTGTCGGTACCATTGCAACCGTGACCAACCCCTTCTACGTCACCACACCTATCTACTACGTAAACGACGCGCCCCACATTGGGCACGCGTATACGACGATCACTGCAGATGCTGTCGCAAGATGGAATCGTCTTATGGGACGAGATGTGCATTTTTTAACTGGGACAGACGAACATGGTTTGAAGGTTCAACGTGCTGCAGAAGAACACGATTGCTCTCCCATAGAGTGGGCCGACCGAACTGTGGTCAGATTTCAAGAAGCCTGGACTGAGCTACAGATTTCTAATGACGATTTCATTCGAACAAGTGAGCCTCGACATTACAAGGCAGTAGAGAAACTACTTCAGGCCTGTTACGACAATGGAGATGTCGATCTTCAAACTTATGAGGGTCTCTACTGCGTGAGCTGCGAAGCTTATTTTAATGAGGGCGATCTAATCGATGGCTGCTGTCCCATACATGGCCGCCCGGTGGAACATGTCGAAGAGGAAAATTATTTCTTCAAGCTAAGTAGATACGAGGAACCTCTTAGGAAGTGGTACGAATCTCGCCCTGACTTCGTCGTCCCAACGGGAAAGCGTAATGAAGCGCTGGGGTTCATAAATCAGGGGCTGCAGGATTTCTCGATCAGCAGAACATCAATCAATTGGGGTATTCCCTTGCCATGGGACCCGAAGCATGTGACCTATGTGTGGTTCGATGCATTAGCGAACTACATCACAGCTGCAGGGTACGTCGATGATCCCGACGGTTTTGAAAGTAAATGGCCTGGAATTCATCTAATTGGCAAAGACATACTCCGGTTCCATTGCGTCTATTGGCCTGCGATGTTAATGAGTGCAGGTTTGCAGCCGCCCGAACGCGTTCACGTGCATGGCTTCTTACTGGTGGGAGGAGAGAAAATGTCCAAAACGCGATTAAATCAGATCTCTCCTTCTGAACTCGTAGATGACTTTGGTGTCGATGGGGTTCGTCACCACTTTTTGCACGATCAAATATTTGGCCCAGACGGCGACTTTAGTCATGAGGGGATGATTGCGCGGTATAACGCTGATCTTGCTAACAACCTAGGGAACCTGCTGAGTCGCGTTACAACGGTCGTGACCTCAAAGTGCAGTGGAATAGGAACAGCACCGCAAGCAGATAGCCAATTGCGCTCCGTCATTGAGGAGGAATACCGACAGATAGAAAAAAGCTGGAAGGAAATTGCTCCGTCTGAAGCGCTTGATGCGACATGGAAAATTATTCGCGAGACCAATGCGTATCTTGAGAATGCTGAACCTTGGAAGATGGAACCCGGTGAAGATGTTGATGCAGTTCTCGGAGATGCGTTAGAAGTTCTCCGGATTATTTCAATTCTTGCTTCGCCGGCTGTACCAAATGCTTGTGCCGAAATTCGTCGACGTATTGGACTCCCCGAAAATGTCGAATCTGAGTACCTGCCGGAAAGCGTCGAGTGGGGTAAATATCCGCCGGGGCTCTCTGTAGAAAAAGGGGAACCGTTGTTTCCTCGATTGAAGTAACTCATGCGCTGGACTGATAATCACTGCCACTTACCTGACGACATTGATGCGGCGGCTCAAGTTGTCGCAAGCGCAAAGGAAGCTGGCGTCACGCGTTTAATAGATGTAGGAACCTCGGTCGGACACAGCATTCAATGTCTTAGGCGCGCAAAAGAATTTGATGGCGTTTGGTGCACCGCTGGCGTTCATCCGCATGATGCTAAAGACGGCTTAGAAGGGTTAGAGGATTTACTAACAGCGCCCGAAGTTGTTGCGTTAGGTGAATGTGGACTTGACTACTACTACGACAATTCACCCCGTGACGTTCAACGAAATATCTTTGCAGAGCAGATACATCTTGCTCATAAATACCAAATGCCCTTGGTTATCCACACCAGAGATGCTTGGGAAGACACTTTTGAAATCTTAGATACGGAGGGGGTCCCTACTAACACGGTTTTTCATTGCTTCACTGGCGGGCCCGATGAAGCTAAGGAAGGGCTTCAAAGGGACATTTACCTGTCTTTTAGCGGCATAGTTACTTTCCCTAATGCGCCAGAGCTACGCGACGCGCTTGCGATCACACCGTCCGATCGCTACATGGTTGAAACCGATGCACCTTATTTAGCTCCAGTTCCTCAGCGCGGAAAGCCGAATCAGCCCGCATGGGTCCTACATGTAGGAGAAAAGATGGCCTCAGTGAGGGGAATAGAGCTGAACCAGTTAGCCGAGGAATCTTGGCGAAATGCGTCCCATTTTTATGGCTTGGACGGTTGAGTAACGATTCAACTCATGTCGGTAGGATCATCTGATCAGCTTCGACGCCGGGCAAATTTAAATGCAACTTACTCCTCTAACCATCTGGCGAAGTAAAATTCCTCTCTTGGCGTTAGGAGTCGTCACGATTGCCATTGGAATATTGGCGTTTACCGAATCAGAGCAACACTCACACGAGGTAACTCCACCCGATAGCGAAAGAATGTTCGATGATGAGGCACCAGACCTAACGCCTTCAGGTTTTCGAATCGGGACGCTCGCCGTTGCTCTAATCGACGATCTATTTTCTGCAAACCAATCCCGTTTCGGGGATGTCACGCAACCCACCTCGGAATCGGGCACTTCGAAGATTTCAGGGTCGCTGACGCCGGATAGTTCGGCCGCTATATCCAAATCGTCTTCTCAAGCTGCTGCCACCAACCCGACTGTAGATATAGGTTCGACGGAAGAATCAGCCATAGAAGCTGTCGACAGCTCCTCCTCAGGCTCCGATGGTGTATCCCCGGCGCCGGCCAACAGCGTGACAACAAGTGCGTTAAGAGATGTTTCAACTAGCTCAGACTCACTAATTCCTCGGCAATCTTCGAACACTAATGCAACTGCTCCTGTAGCGACTACCACGTCAACTAGTACGACTACCACGTCAACTAGTACGACCACCACGTCGACTACCGTTCCCTTGTCTTCATCGAGTCCCGTGACCAAGGAACCGGCTATGGACTCCGAAGAGCCTTATGCATCACCAACCTTGTATGGTCAGCCCTACCTTGCTGACTGGCCGAATCTTGCAATGTGGGAGCGAATGGCCTGGTGCGAATCGCGCAACACATGGGATATTGACACCGGTAACGGGTACTTCGGCGGTTTACAGTTTGCACTCGGGTCCTGGCAGTGGATGGGTGGCGAAGGCAGCCCATCTGACGCGAGCAAAGAAGAGCAGATATACAGAGCGAATCTTCTATGGAAATTCCAAGGATGGAATGGATGGCCGGGTTGCAAGGCTTACTTTGGTTGGACGAGATGGCAGACTGAAGAATGACGCTCTCCGTAAATGAGGTTCGGCAGTTACTGGATGAGGCTCAAATCGCGCCCAAAAAAAGCCTCGGACAGAACTTCGTTATTGATCCCAATACGGTCCGCCGTATCGCCCGTCTAGCCGAAGTAGGACACGGAGACAAGGTTCTCGAAATAGGTGCAGGTCTAGGTTCGCTGACGCTGGCTCTCGTTGAGACCGGAGCGAATGTCTTGGCGCTAGAGACCGATGGAGCACTTATCCCTTTGCTACGTTCCACGGTTGGGTCAAACGTCGAGATCCTTCAAGCGGATGTGCGTAACGTTTCCCTGGACAAGGTGCTTGAGGGCTCTGATTGGCATCTAGTTGCAAATCTCCCATACAACATCGCGACGTCGATCGTGCTTCAAGTATTAGATGAAGTACCTGCTGTCGGCCACCTACTAGTGATGGTTCAAAAGGAAGCGGGAGAGCGACTAGCGGCTTCGGCCGGCGATAAGGCCTATGGAGCCGTATCGGTTCGCGTAGCGATGCGAGCTAACGCCTCGATTGTCGGCCACATCTCACCATCGGTCTTTTACCCGAAACCAAAAGTTTCTTCGACGCTGGTCGCCATCGAGCGATGCAACAACCGGTTTAGCAATGAGGTTGAGCAGGAACTCATAAGCCTTCTTAGAACCGCCTTTGGCCAGCGCAGAAAGATGTTACGCAAAAGCTTGAAAGGCACTGTCGATGAAGAGTCAATAAAGCTTGCGGGTATCGATCCGACTTCGCGACCTGAGCAGTTGGATTTAGGTGCATGGGTAAGTCTTGCCGAGCAATCGATCGATGCGAGCTCATGAAGAGTGAGCGGATTTTGTGTCCGGCGAAGCTGACCCTTTCGCTTCAAATAAAGGGCCAACGGGATGATGGATTTCATTTCATCGATGCGGAAATGGTCTCGATTGACCTCTTTGATGAACTCTTTTTGGGAGCAGGATCAGGTTTCATCATCCGAGGACAAAAGGCTGGCTTGGATATTCCTATAGATGACAACAACTTGGTCAACAAGGCTCTGGCTTTTGTCGGCAAGAGCGCAAAAGTTGAGATCGACAAACAAATCCCAGCCGGGGCGGGCTTAGGCGGCGGCTCGACCAACGCCGCAGGTATATTGCGTTGGGCTGGGTTCAAAGACTCGGTCGCCGCTGCAGAACTAGGCTCAGACGTCTCATTCTGCCTCGCCGGCGGTCGTGCCCGAGTAACTGGGGTAGGTGAACTAGTTGAACCGCTCCCGTATCTCGAAAAAGAGTTGACGCTGTTAGTGCCACCAATAGGGGTATCCACCCCAAGGGTGTATGAAGAATGGGATGCCATGGGTTCACCCAAAGGTGGCAATGGTAACGATTTAGAACCCGCTGCCTTGCGCGTAGAGCCCCGGCTGGCGGATTGGCGCGACGCCTTGACCGAGTTCACAGGGAAGCCTGCCCGACTCGCTGGTAGCGGAGGCACTTGGTTCGTCGAAGGAACCTACGAGAAGTTCGTCTATCGCGGCGCATCCTCAATCACAGTTCGTACGCTACGGCCCGAGAGCACGATCTGAATTCGACCAGATGAGTTGAGTAGAACTTCTAGAACTTCGAACTATTTGTTACGGCGCTGATAGCGCGTGCGACGCAGCATCTTCTTATGCTTTTTCTTGCGCATACGCTTACGACGCTTCTTTACTAAGGATCCCATGAGGTTCGCAGGGTATCCGAAGCGCTGGCAAGAGCCAACGTGCTATTTCGACGACATTGTCTAATCAATATCCCATAACCCGCGCTCTCATCGTTAAGCTGGGCGTGTCGACCTAGCACTTAGCGTGCTCGACGGTCGGGGATCGTTCAATTGGCAGGACATCGGGTTTTGATCCCGACAATGGAGGTTCGAGCCCTCCTCCCCGAACTGGTTCTCTCGGACTAAATTTGAGCCACCTGCTGATGGCGTCAACGAACGGACCCCCCTGACGTGAATCAAAACTTATCCGAGCATCAGATGAAAGCACTTGTCCTCGCTGCGGGAAAAGGAACGCGGATGGGGTCCGAAATTCCTAAGCCGCTGCACTTACTGTGCGGACAGCCAATGGCAAATTACGTCATCGAAGCGTTGGCCCAAACTGAGGTAAGCAGCATCGTGGTCGTTGTCGGCTACCAATCGGCAGAAGTTAAGAAAACGATAACTAACAGCCTTCGAGTGCCCGCAAAATATGAGTTCGTTGAGCAAGAGGAACAACTCGGAACGGCTCACGCTACGTCCATTGCTATTGACGCGTTGATGGATCAAGAAAGTTTCGGCGATGTTCTTATTACCCCAGGAGACATGCCTCTTCTGCGGTCCCACACCTTGTCACAAGTTCAGCAAGTTCACACCAAGTCGGCCGCTGCAGCGACCTTGCTAACGGCTGACGTTGCTGAACCTGACGGCTATGGGCGAATCGTAAGAGATGAGGCAGGCGATATTCAACGAATCGTTGAGCATAGGGATGCTTCCGCAACGGAATTAGCGATTAATGAAGTTAATACATCGGTCTATTGCTTTGATTTCGACTTACTTGCGGCGGCGCTTCATAAGGTAGAAAGCTCAAATTCACAAAGTGAGCTTTACCTGACAGACGTGATCGAGATCATGGTGAAAGAGGGCCAACTGGTAACGTCAATTAAAGTTGCTGATGCAAATGAGGTCCTTGGGGTAAATGACCTTGAGCAACTTGCTAAGTGCGAGGATTTGATTGTTGCTAGGCAGGGGTTCGATCCTCGATAAGACGGTATTTAGAACAAGATCACTTATTGGGCCCGGAAGAGGCTGCCGCGTCAGCTACTGTCACGGGACCTATATGTAACTCTTCCAAACGCGGGGCGGCGATGGAACTCGTAACGAAAAAACGACTGCACCTATTCACTGGCCGGGCAAACCCGGTTCTTGCTGAGGAAATCTGCCAGCATTTGGGAATAGCTTTGGGCGACCCCGGCTTGATTGATTTCGCTAATGGGGAAATCAAGTGTCGCTTCGAGGAGTCGGTTCGTGGTGGCGATGTCTTTATTATCCAGAGCCATGCTGGGACCGAAAATATGAGCGTTAATGACGCGATAATGGAGCACCTGATAATGGTTGATGCGGCCAGAAGAGCTTCAGCAAAGCGCATCACTGCCGTAGCACCGTTTTACGGATACGCACGCCAGGATCGCAAAGCTCAAGGTCGAGAACCCATAACTGCGCGGCTCGTATCAGACTTGTTGCTGCAGGCTGGCGCCGACAGGCTCGTAAGCATTGACCTGCATTCCGGCCAGATACAGGGTTTCTTCGAAGGACCCGTGGACCACCTAACTGCCGCACCTGTATTAATCGATTACCTGCAGTCGGTTATCCCAGATCGTTCCGTAATTGTCTCTCCCGATACCGGTCGTGTGAAAGTTGCCGAACGGTACGCAAAAAAACTTGATTGCGAGGTAGCAACCATTTATAAGCGGAGGTCGCTGCAGGCAGCTAATGAAGTTGAAGCGCTCGGAGTCATGGGTGATGTGGAAGGGCGAACTTGCGTCATTATCGATGACATGGTGGACACGGCGGGAACAATTTGCGCAGCCGTGGATACCTTGTCCGCTCACGGAGCTTCTGACGTCTTGTGTGCTACCACTCACGCCGTCTTCTCGGGTCCCGCGGTGG
>CEVR01172808.1_pt1 | contig 16290 bp, 6 predicted proteins | sample 356541 | NCBI WGS metagenome assembly CEVR01 (sample SAMEA2623734, study PRJEB7988) | marine metagenome | isolation source: saline water (ENVO:00002010), including
CCCTCTCCTTAAAAGGGAGATGCTCTACCAACTGAGCTACCAGGTCGTTCAAAATCGGTTGCAAAGATATTTATTATTATCATTCTACAATACAAAAAATACTTTTTTATCAAATATAAATTATCAGGTATAAACACCAAAAAATATAGATAATAATTGTTCTTTTGCAAGTACATATTTTTGTTAAATAGTGAAATGAAATATTTTTTAGTTGGGTTTATGGGAAGTGGAAAGTCTACTATCGGAAAATTACTTTCTGAAAAGCTTAATATAAAATATTTTGACTTAGATGATGTTATTCAAAAACAAGAAAACAAAAGTATTTCCGAAATATTCTCTATAAAAGGAGAGGGATATTTCCGTATCCTTGAAAAGAAATATCTAAAAAAACTAATGATAAAAGATCAATTTATTATATCTACAGGAGGAGGAACGCCAATACACAATAATATGATAGATTTGATGCAGAAAAATGGAAGATGTATTTACTTAAAATGTTCAATTAAAATTTTATTCAATAGATTAAAAAAAAACAAAAACAAAAGACCTCTTATCTCTAATTTATCTGAAGAAAAACTGAAAATATTTATAGAAAAAAAACTATCTGAAAGAAAAATATTTTATGAAAAATCAGAACATATATTTTTCAATAATACTGAAAAAGATAAAATAAAAATAATAAACTGCTTAGGATAAATAGACGCCTTCATCTTTTCCAAAAACTACATTAATATGTTCCTGCAATGTAGTAGAGAGAGACATTCCTTCAAAATCCGCTTTAATCGGATATCTGTTATGGTTTCTGTTTACCAAAACAACAGTAGATAACTTGGTAAGTGGAACAGATAGAAATTCAGAAGTAGCATACATTAAAGTTTTGCCGGAACTCAATACATCGTCTACTAATAGAACTACTTTTTGTTTTATATCTGAAGAAGATAAACTACATTTTATTTCAGAATCATATGGATTATCTTTATCTAAATCTATTTTAGCTTTTACAACCTTTATATTCGAAATTGAACTAACTACTTCAGAAATTCTATTTGCTAACTCTACCCCTCTTTTTTCTATTCCTACAATAACAATTTCTTTTTCAGTATAGTTTGTTTCATAGATTTGCCAAGCTAATCTATTAATCTTTTGTTGTAATTGTTTCTTATCTAGTATCTTTGTTTTTTCTATCATTATTTAATAAGGAATGTTTTCAAAAACCCCATCCGTAACCAAAATATTTGTAAACATAGATGGGTCAGTATCTTGTGCTTTAAAAAAGAATGTTCCAGAGATTTTTTCAGAGTCTAAAGTTGTAAATACAATTTGTCCATCATAAGGAGGGCCACTAAATATACTTGCGTAGGTAGATTGACCAAAATTAACTATTCCCATTGCTGGTACCGAGAATGGTATTACCTCACCAGCTGAACGTGTAGAAAAATTATAAATCCTTAAAGACAAAGTATAGGTTTCATCAGATAAATCTATACTCATCATGTCTGAACCATTAACATCAATTGTAGGCGTATGATCTGAAAAATTATTACCATCAATTGTACAAGTAAATGATGGTTGATTAGGATCTGGTTCAAGTACAATATCTTCTTCTTTACAAGAAGAAACAACTATAAGAGATACTAAAAGTAAGTAAATATATTTCATGATTTATTTTCCTGCAATTATACAATTATTCTATTAATACAAAGCCCGTTTTCTTATGAAACTCACCTAATTTGTCTACTATATTGATTATATATGAATATGTTCCTGCAACTCCCTTTCCTCCATCCCAACAATTTAAAATATTATCAGAATAAAAGACTTCATTTCCCCACCTGTTAAAAATATAAATTTCATAACGATCAATACCTACTCCTTTTGGTTCAAATTCATCATTTCTACCATCATCATTTGGAGTAAAAGTATTCGGAACATATAAAGCATAATAAGGGTCCACTACTAATTTAACAAAATTAGTATCCGTACAAGGACCATTTTCTGCTAATAAAACAACCTGATACACCCCTTCTTTTTCATAAAAATGTACAGGGGCAAATTCTATAGAATTAGGAGTATTATCTCCAAACTGCCACAAATAACTATTAGCAAAAATACTATTATTTACAAAGCTAACTTCTGGATTTAACATGTTAGGATTCTGAGGGTTAAAATCAATATTTGCTTGAGGTTTATTTATAACATCTACAAACTGAGATCCCGTACCAATATTTGTGCATTCATTTGCATCCGAAACAAATGGGATGGTATAATTTCCTTCCGAAACTGAATAAATTATAGTTGGGCTAACCGAAGAAGTAATAGTATTTACAGTACCATCTACAGAATAAGTTATCTCCCAATCTGGATTTCCGGTCAAATCTACCACAATAGCAGCAGAATCACCCGAACATACAATACCACCTCCAGAAACTATATTTGCTGTCGGTGAAGAAATTACACTAACATCCACTATTATGGTATCTTTACAATTTGTATTATCTATTCCTATTACTTGATAACTTAAAGTTGTTGGTGGAGTAGAAACTACAGAAGAACCCATATCAGAACTTAAAGTATTAGAAGGAGACCAAGAATAGGTTGTAGCTCCATTTGCTGTTAGTGTAACACTTTCACCTTGACATATTACTGGAGAATTAGGTGAAACTAGAATAGTTGGAGGAGCTTGAATATTCAATTCAAATTCAATGGAGTCCATACATAAATTTCCATCTGTTCCAACTACATTATATGTAATACTAGAATTTGGATTAGCTACAACAATGTTGGAATTAGTAGAACTCAATCCAAAAGATGGAGACCATACATAAGTATCCGCACCAAAAACTTCTACTTGAATACTCTCTCCCTTACAAATGGTTGAATTATTAGGACTCAAACTTAAACTTGGAGATGGGTTTACAATCACATTAGAAGAAATAATATCTGAACATCCATTTAGGTCTGTTCCTGTAATATCATATGTAGTTGATAATACAGGAGAAGCTAAAACGTTATTTCCTATAGAAGTGTTTAATCCTAATGAGGGAGACCAAACATATGTGTTTGCTCCAGAAACAATTAAGGAAAGATTTTCTCCTTCACAAATTGTTGAAGAATTATTATTAATTGACAAAACAGGAATTGGATTGACTGAAACACTTAACGTGTCCCATGAAGAACACTGATTAACATCAGTTCCTACTACCATATAAGTTGTATTTACAGATGGATTTGCAGATACTGTAGTTCCATTTGCAGAACTTAAGGAAAAGGATGGACTCCAGTTATATTGAATACCCCCTGTCGCTGATAATAGAGTGTTTTCTCCAATACAAATCTCTGATTGCAAGGAACTAGCAACAATAGTAGGTAAATCATAGACATTAACATTTATACTTACCATAGACGAGCAACCTAAAGAATCCATTCCAACAACAGAATAATTTGTATTAGTTATTGGAAACGCAAATGTAGTATCAGTATTAATATTAGACAAACTATTTGTAGGAGACCATATATAATTTGAAGCTCCGTTTACTAAAAGAATGGTAGTGTCTCCTTTACAAAGATCTACATTAGAAGATAGAGTTGTAAGTATTGGATTAGGGTTTACACTCACAACAGTAGAAATAGTGTCCGAACATCCGTTATTTAAAGTTCCTACAACAGAATAAGAAGTTGAAGTTAAAGGAGAGGATGTAACCGTACTACCTATTATAGTATTTAATCCATTCGGAGGAAACCAACTATAATTATCTGCACCACTTACTAATAAAGGAACAGATTCTCCTTCACAAATTGAAGGGTTATTTGTTATATTGATATTTGGTTTTGTTAATACATCTACATTGACATATATAGTATCTGAGCATCCAAAATTATCTGTTCCAATCACCATATAGTTGGTTGTATTTAAAGGAGAAGCTAAGACATTATTAGAAGAAGAGGTATTCAATCCATTGGAAGGAAACCAAGAAATAGAAGAAGCTCCATTTACAAAGATACTAACACTCTCTCCTTCACATACTGAAGGATATGATGGTGTATTTGTCATTTGTAAAGATTGAATAACGGAAACTGTAATTGTATCTGTGTTACTACATCCTAAAATATCTGTTCCTGATACAATATAATCTATTGTTGTATTGGGAGTAGACATTACATTTGTACCGACACTAGTGTTTAACCACAAAGAAGGAGACCAATTATAATTTAAAGCTCCACTTGCTTGTAAATTTACACTTCCTCCAACACAAACAGTTGTACTGTTACTAGATATATTTACCGGAACAGGGGAAGGTTCTGTAATTGTTTCGGAAATAGTATCAATACAATTATTTGCATCTGTAACTGTCAATAGATATGTACCTGCAGAAAGAAAAACTGCATTAGCATTACTCTGTGTAGGAGTTGTATTCCAATTATAATTATAATTAGGAGTTCCTCCACTTACAACAACATTGACTTGTCCATCAGAATATGAATTACAAGAAACTGGGATAGAAGAAGTTAACATTGTTAATGGAGAAGGTTGAGAAACAATAAAGGTGTCTATCAAAATACAATTATCATCATCTGAAACTTGAATAATATAACTAGTAGCCTGTAAATTCTCAAGAGAATCTGTACTATTTAATGAGAGTAAACTATTAGAAATTAACTGCATATTACTATCATACCAAGAATAAGAATAAGGCGCAACTCCTCCATTTAAAGACACATTGATTTTTCCATCAGAATATGAATTACAACTTGCGTCTGTTATAGATGATGACATAGAAAAGGAGGAAGTAGGATCTTCTGAAACTAATAATGTAAAAGTTCCTAATTCAATTGAAGACACTGCATCTACAACAATATAATATGTACCGATTTCACAAAGTGATGCACTTATCTCAGATTGATTATTACAAAAATTATCATTTTCTGAAATAGCAATGACACTTGTATCTTTAACAAGATATACATAACTATCAAACTGCGCACCATTAGCTCCACACAATGAGATATTCACACCTGTAGGATTATTAATATTAAACGAGTAAATCACGTCATTCCCAGAACTTGCAGGATAGTAATCTGTATAACATTCATTACTATTAAAATGAGTAATAACGCCCGTATTTAGGTTTCCTAAATCAATAGCATTTGCAAATGATGTTCCCTTTGTATACCTCCAAAAAGTCTCTATGTGGGGTTTGTAATAACCATCTGTATTTGGCGCGCCAGACTGAGTAGATGGATTAACACACCCACTACCATTTAAATAACCATGAGAATACCATTGACATGGAGGTCCATTTCTATACGATAATCCCTGATAAAATGGATTTGCATCACACCTATAATCATCACCTGTCTCTATACCAACACACAACCCAAATAAAGTGACTCCACAACACACATTATCATTCCAATCACACACTTGTCCTTGATTACAGAACCCTCCAAGGGCACCAAGATTAAGTCCATCTGAAGGAATGTCATCTTCCCATGCATCAATTTTAAAATTTAAATATTGAGGAACAGTTATTGTAGGAAAATTAAAATTTGCAAAAGTGGAGTTAAAATCAATTGAGTTACCTCCACCTACAATAGGTGTAAAATTAAAATCTTGCAAACAACTTCCACCAGTCCAAGGATATGTTAAAAGATTGTCTTGAGTCCATATTTTAAACACTAGTTCGTCTGGAGCAAATCCAATACCTAATAAAGCTTCATCTGTCGCTGCAAAATTACCTTGAACTTCCCTAAGTTTGACATCAACTAAAATTGGTCCGTCATTATAAGATTGAGCATTAGAAAAATCTAAAAGTAAAAAAGTAAATAGTGAAAAAAACAATCTTTTAAAAATCATTGTACAAATATATTCTTTTTTTATCTTAGTAATTTTACCTGGCCCTGATACTTGAAAATTTCTTCATATATATTTTCTATAAAAACAGTGTAAGTATAGACTCCAATAGGGCATAAATTTTCATTATTATGATAAGTACCATCCCAATAGTCCTCAAGATTATTAGTGTCAAATATTAGTTCTCCCCATCTAGAAAACACTTTTAACTCATATTCCTTGACACCTATTCCGTAACCCTTAAAAATAGTGTTATCAGCTATACTACTAGATGGCTTAAACGAATTTGGAATGTAAAAACTATATTCATCAACCACAACTTGTTTACTAATTGTATCAATACAGTTATGTTCTGTTTCAATTTGCAAATGAACTGTATACCACCCGCTTTCAGAATAAATATGAGAAACGACAGAATCGTAAGCAAAAGTACCATCTCCAAAATCCCAAGTCCAACTTTTTATATCTGACCAAAATGTATTAGTTAAATCTACAAAATAGAAAGGTTCATTCTGTTGATCAAAAAATCTCTTATGGTAAGGATAGGCTTCAAAACTAGCAATAGGGCCTTCTAAATTTTCAATAGTAAAACTATCCGATTGTATACACATATTCGCGTCAGTGATTTGTACTGTATATTCTCCTTCAAACAAATTTTCTACAATTGTATCTTCTACCCCATTTGACCAGGATGCAGTATAAGAAGGGACTCCTCCAGATGCGGTAAACTCAGCTTTACCAACCCCTCTGTCACACGTATCTGTGAAATAAAACAAATCAAAAAACAATTCTGTAGGTTGGTCTAAAGTAATTGAATCGATTGCTAAACACATGTTATTGTCATAAACTAGTACTTCATAATACCCGCTATACAAATTATTTATTGATTTAGTAGTTTCTTCAGTATTCCAAAAATAAGTATAAGGAGAAATACCATCAGTTGGATTAACTGTTACTGAACCGTCATTAAAACTAAAACAACTGATGTTAAACCCATTAAAATTAGAAGTAGGAAGAACCTCAGCAGAAATATAACTTAAAGGTTCATTTAGATTTATATTTAAATTTTCTGTACATCCTAACGAATCCGTAATAATAACCGAATATGATCCTGCATATAAATTATATATACTATCAGTTTGATCTCCATTATTCCACAAATAAGAATATGGACCATACCCTCCAGAGACAGACAACTCAATCCAACCAGAGTTTTCTCCTTTACATCGTATATTATATCCAGAATAATTAGAAATACTAATGTTTGTAGTTTGAGATAATTGTTGTGGTTGATTTACATATAATTGTAATTGTTGACTACATAAATTTGCGTCTAATATCTCAAGAGAATAACTGCCAGATTCTAAATTATATAAATCTTCAGAATTAGATGAAAAGTTATTAGGACCCAACCAGGTATAATAATATGGAGGAGTACCTGTACCTTGCGCAATCTGAAGCTCAATACTGCCGGTAAACTCACCATAACACTGTATATCAGTTATAGTATAATTTATCTGCATAGAATCATTTTGCAAAATCTCTACCGAATCGGTATACTTACAATTGTTATCATCTGTTATTGTATATGAATGAAAACCTGCCCACATTGCAGAAGTATCTGTAACTCCCCAGTCTAAAATATATGGAGAAATACCACCATTTATTTGAATATTAGCTGTCGCAGTACTATCCCCGAAACAAGATACTGAAGTTGTATTAGTTACAGCAGTTAATTGTTGTGGTTCAGTAATTATAACATCTCTACTAATGGTACAATTAGTAGCATCAGTAATATTTATAGTATAAACAGAAGACGGGATATTTGCTAAATCTTGTGAAGTAGCACCAGTATTCCAATTATAAAGAAAAGGAGTATTACCTCCAATAATTTCTAAATCAATACTTCCATCAGAACCTCCAAAACAACTAACATTTGTAATAGTTCTAATGGTATCAAATAAATATAATGAAACAGTAAAAGTATCGGTAATTATACAATTGTTATTATCATAAATGTTAAGTATGTAATCACCATGTGTTAAATTTGAATTTACTGAATCAGTAATTCCATTACTCCATACGAATGAATAATTTGGTGTACCACCAGAAACATAAACTTCTATCGATCCATCAGAATAAGTTTCGCAACTCTCATCCGTAACAGATGTAGAAATATATAATGGATTTGGTGATGTTATTGAGAAGTTTAATTGTTTAGGACAATTAAAGGTGTCATTAACTACAACAGAATACATTCCTGATGTTAAATTAAAAACCTGAGAGTTTGTAGATGAAAAATTATTAGGTCCTGTCCAGGAAAAAGTAGGATTTGTAGCGTTTGGAGTTAATAAAATAATATTTCCATCATTTACCCCATTACAACTAATATTAGTAATAAATGTATCTACAAAAATAATATTCCCTATTCCTACTGATTCTGTAACTAATGTTTGACAATTATTTGCATCTGTGATTGTTAAATTATACGCACCAGCTTCTAATGAGGAGATGTTTAAATTCCCAGAGCTAAATGAATTAGGTCCAATCCAAGAAAACGTATATACTCCAGATGATGTTATGGATACATCAATAGCACCATCCGCATATGAATAACAACTTTCATCTACTACTGATGTAGAAAATTGTATTTCTGTAGGCTGAGATACTACTAATGGAGAATGATTTACTGAAGGAGAACAACCGTTTACATCTGTAATAGTATAATTGTAAAGACCCGCTATCAAACTAAATGCATCTTCAGAGATATTAAAATATCCATTAGGGCTATTCCAAATTGTAGTATAATTACCAAAACCACCTGATATATTTAAGTCAATACTTCCGTCATTTAATCCGTTACAACTAACATCTGTAATAACATGAGAAACTATAATTTCTGAAGGTTCAGTTATAACATAAGATGATGAAGGTCCAATACATCCTGTACTGTCTGTTATATTAATGGTATATATTCCTGGTTCTAATAACGAAATATCCTCTTGATTTGAAGTATATCCATTTGGTCCTGTCCAATTAAAAATTAAACCAGCTCCAGTTGTAGTTAAGTCAACACTTCCATCATTAAATCCAAAACAACTCACATTAGTTGAATTTCCATACAAAGTAATATCAGATGGTTCAGTGATGGTAATTGATTCAAAAATCGGTCCACAATTGTTTGCGTCTGTAATTGTTGCTGTATACACATCCATACCCAAATTTGAAATATTGACTCCATTATTATTATATCCACCTAAAGAACTCCAACTAACATTATAAGGCTGCGTTCCTCCAGATAAAATTAAACTTATCTCTCCATCGTTTAAACCATAACAACTTACGTTTGTATAGGTAGAACTATCCACTAAAGAAGAAGGCTCTACAATACTTACCGAAATCATTGGTGTAGGACATAAGTTCGAATCTGTTATTACGCAATGATACACACCTTCAGAAAGATTATTTAAATCTTCTGAAATAGAATTAAATCCACTAACAGAATCATGCCAGAAAAAATTATAAGGAGGGGTCCCACCTGAAACTGACAAATCAACAGAACCATCCGTTAATCCAAAACATGAAATCTGATTTACAATTGTATCTTTTTGAATAATAGACTGATTATAAATAGCAACAGTATCAGAAAATAATACACAGCTACCATTAGTTGCTGTATAAAAATATTGTCCAGGACCAACAAATATAGATGTTGTTGTGTCTCCTGTACTCCATAAAACTGAATAATTAGAATTTGTAATTCCAGCATCTAAAACCAGTGTAGAATCTAAACATTCTACAAATAATGTGTCTGAAACAATACTTACCATATTCGTATCAATACTAACCGCTGTTGAAGAAAAACTATTTGCTTCTAAAAAAACACCAGAATCTAAATAATCGTCAGATCCATCTGCTATTGCTAAACGAATATGATAAGTTTCGCAAGGCTGAACAACGGCCATTGCTGTAAAAACATCTGTATATCCATTATATGAAATATTAGTATTTCCGTTATTATAATAGATTCCATTATATGCAGGGTGAACTGAACTAACTGTAATAGGCAATGGTGGATTACTATTAGGAACTACCGCTATATTTTGAGATCCGTTTGGAAAACCCGCCGGACTAGAATATATTCCTGTTATTCCTGGTCCACTAATAAAAAACCCAAAAACATCATTATAAGAAGAATTAACCCAAGTTAAATATTCCTCAGAACCAAAACTATAATTAAAAATGATGGTATCTGATTCGGGTATAAAATCAAACTCTAATACACACATGTCATTGATGTCAGACACTGAGAAACCTTGACCAACCAGTGGAGGTACTGAATTTGCAACAGTATACAAGTCATTACAAATAGTACCTACAACATTATTACATTGTGAACCATTGGCAGGAGTATTATTTGAAGAAGGGTTTCCTCCTAAATCTGCATCTGTAACATGTCCTGAACTCATAACAATTCCACTTTGCATTCCTATACTATTCCCATTTGAAAAGTATCCTATTTGTTGATTATTACCTGAAAACTGAATATTACTTATACTAACTCCTCCTCCAACTAAAACATTACTTATTAAATGTGTTGGATTATTATTAGGCGCATTGTTAGTTATTCCTATCTGAGCCTGAACAGCAAAAGAAAGGAGGAGAGAAAATATAATAAAAAGAATTTTATTGTTCATAAGTAAATAATATTAAATACAAAGATAATGAAAAAAGGTAAATAGTAAACTCTACTCCTTCTTCAAATATATAAGGTTTAGACTATTTTGCGCATTGGAGTTGAACCCTGAAATATTTTTATTAGTAAAACGAATAATCTGATCGTAATACAAGGGAATAATTGCCATATTTTGCATTATTATTCCATCTAATTTTTGATACATCGCTATTCTCTTTTTGATATTTGTTTCTTTTACAGACTTCTCATACAATATATCAAATTCCTCATTGTGGAAATGAGTATAGTTGGGTCCATCAGGACAAAAATTACCACTATAAAACAAGGAAAGATAATTCTCCGCATCTGGATAATCAGCCATCCAACTACCCCTAAAAAAATCCAGTTTTGATGTAGCGACCATTTGCCTATGTGTAGATGGTGGATTTACTTCAATCTTTAACTCAATACCTATTTTTTTTACTTCAGATTGTATAAACTCACAAAAATCCAAATAGGAAGATGTAGTGTGTAAAATTATAGGTTCTAATCCCTGTCCATTTGGGAATCCAGCTTTTTCTAAATAATCTAGCGCCTTAACTTGATTGTATTCATCATAAATTAAAGTATCGGAAAAAGAAGGTAATCCATTAGGTATAAAACCATTATTAGCGGCAATCCCTATGTTATTCCTCAAATACTTTAGCATCTTATCTTTATCTATTGCAGAGTTTATAGCTTTTCTTAGATATATATTCTCTGAAGTTTCACTTGTTCCATCTAATAAAAACCCTAGATACTCTGTATTTAAAAAAGGTAGAGATTCTAAATTAATTTTCTCTGAATATTTGTCTTGTAACGATCCATCTCTATTTAATATCTCATCTTTGTAAGAAGGGTCTATTCCTGAAATAAAATCCACATCACCTTGTAAAAAACTCAGAAATTCAGATTGTTTATCCTTAATAAAAGTAATTGAAACAGCATCTAAATATGGTAGTTTTACTCCATTTTCGTGTTCAAAATAGTTGTTGTTTTTTCTTAAAACCAGCTTTACACCTTCTTGCCAATATTTAAATTGAAACGGACCGGTTCCCACTGGATTGGAACGGAAATCCTTTGTATCAGCACATTCAAATGGGACAACTGAACAATATTGCATGCTTAATAAAGATAAAAAAGGAGGAAAAGATTGTTTTAAATAAATCTGTAAGGTTGTATCATTTATTGCAGAATATGAAGAAACATTATTAAACACCCAAGAACCAGGAGCTGCTAAATCTTCACGTAGTAATCTGTCAAAAGAATATACAAAATCAGAAGCAACCACCCTTCTACCTCTTCCTTCTTTGAAAATTTCATTATCATGAAAGAACACATCTTCTCTGAGATAAAAGGTGTATAATAATCCATCTTCAGAAATTTTCCAACTGGATGCAACAGACGGATCAACTTCTAGATTACTCCCCATCTTAACTAATGAATTAAATAATTGAGAAGTGGCCCAAATTGTTGCCTTATCCTTTGCAAATACAGGGTCTAATGTAGAAATTCCATTGGACTCATTGTATTTAAATATTTTTAAATTTGAATTATCATATTTAGTAGAACATGAAAACAAAAAAAAGATACAAATAAAAAAGAAGAATCTAAAATTCATTTTACAAATATTAGTTCGGCTAATTTATTAATAAATATATTTATTTCATCAAGTTTACCTCTCCATTATACACCCATGTCTTATCATTGTAATCTGTAACTCTTATTGAATAAAGATAAGTACCATTTTCCATAACATTTCCTGTATTAGAGGAATATCCATCCCATCCAAAATCCTTATTATCTGAAGAAAAAATCAACTCTCCCCACCTATTAAATATCTTCATCTCAAATTCATAAACACCTTGTGTAGAAGATAGAAACTCATCATTTAATCCATCATTATTAGGGGTAAATGCAGTAGGAACAAAAACTGAAAATTCTTCACCAACAATAACCTGATGTGTTATTTCATCTGAACAACCAATATCATTCTCAACATACAATAATACATCATAATTTCCTGCTTCTATAAAATTAATTATAACATCAGTATTATCTGAATCTATTATTCCATTATCAAAATCCCACTCAAAGAACAAGTCAGAACCTGAATTATTTGTAAATAATACCTCTGAATCCAAAACACTTACCCTTCTGTCAGACATATCAAACTCGGCAATTGGGTTTTTATGAACAATTATAAAACTATCCTTTAAATTAAGATTTTTACAACCATTAACAGTTTCAACTGACAATAAAACATCATATATTCCTGAGTTTTTATAAGAATGTGAAGGATTCTTTTCAGAAGAAATGATTCTGTCTCCAAAATCCCAATTATATTCTATAATTATATCATCTGAATTTGTATTATTTATAAAATTAATCTGTTCTAATTCACAAACTTCTCTATCAACTAAAAAATGTACTTCAGGAAGATCAAAAATCTTTATTTGTTTCTCTAGATTAGAAGAACATCCTTTTGCTGAACTAACTAATAAATTGACTGGATAAATTCCTGCTTGAGAATATTCATTTGAAGAATTAGTAAATACTGATGTGTTTCCATCACCAAAACTCCAAGAATAATGTAAGATATCACCTTCTATAATTGATGCTTGTGAAGTAAATCTTGTGATATCTCCCTTACAAATCTGTTCTACATCAAATAAAATCTCGGGATTAGGATTTACAATTGCTTGCTCATTAACAGAACTAATACACCCAAAATTTGATCTTACCTGTAAACTAACATCAAACGCTCCCCACTTTTCATAAACATGAGAATTATGTTCTGTGTCTGAAAGTATACTTGCATCTCCAAAGTCCCAGGTCCAATCTGTAATATATCCATCATTTAATACAATTATAGATGTAAATTCACTTTCAAAACCTTCACAGACTTCAGAAATATTTAAAAATACTTCTGGATTTTCATGAACTAACACTTCTTTTGTTATAGCATTTAAACATCCTAAATCTGAATTTACAACTAATGTAGAATTAAAAATACCAGGAGAAGAAAAAAGAATGCTGGGATTTGAATTAGATGAAGATTGATATCCATCTCCAAAACTCCATAGAACTGAGGTAACATCACTTCCTGAAAGATTTGTAAAATTTGTTTTCTGACCAAAACAAACCTCATCGGTTCTAAAATTTACTTGTGGAAGTGGTAAAACCTCTACAATTTGACTAGTTTTCGCATCACAATTATTGTCTAAGTTTTTTACTAATAAGTCTACATTGTACAATCCGATAGTATCGAATTGAAAATAATCATCCTGACTATATAAGTTTTGTCCAAGAATTGTCCATTCCCATGAAAATGAAGAAGCATTGATTCCCGCATCACCATATAATTCCATACTGTCCAAATAACAATTTTTTAAGGTAGTAAAAAATGGTTCAGGTATATTCGTATCTACTATCACAAATACTGAATCCGTTGCAAAACACATTCCATCTGAATTTGTAATGTAAAACATATTGTTTTCTAAAGGGAAAGCAAGAGTATTGGCGATTGAATCTTGCAATAAATAAGGAGAAGAATTCCATATATAATTAGTAGCTGAACCAATGGATTCTAATAATACAGTATCTCCAAAACAAAGTAATTTATCTAATCCTGCATCTACAGTTATTTCTACTACCTGTATAGAATCATCAGAAGAAACTATTATCTGACATGAAGATGAATTTTCAATTACTAGTGTTGGGTGAAAATAACTGCCAGAAGAATAAGAATGTGTTGGATGACTGTCAGTTGAAAATATTCCATCTCCAAAATCCCATAAATACAAATCTGTATTCTGAACATTTGAAGTAAACTCAACAGAATCGTAATGACACATTGTGTTTGTACTAAATGTAAAGCTACCACTAGGTCCAAATATTGATATTAAATTAATATATTTTAATGTATCCTTACAAGCAAAATCATCTTCTACAACTAACTGAACGTCAAACTCTCCTGAAAAAGAGTACAAGTGTGATGGACTTATCTGACTTGAGTTAAGACCATCTCCAAAATCCCATGTATAATTTATAATGTTTCCTACAGATTGATTTGAAAACGTAGTAATAAGCGGAGGACAATTAGAAGTAATAGTATTTGAAGTAAAATTCGCTTCTACCTCTTGAACTTTTATAGTATCTACATTTTTAACTGAGACACATCCAAAAGTATCAGTAATAATTAAACTTATAGGAAATACACCTATAGAATTAAAACTATGTATTGGACTTATTGAAGAAGATGTGGTACCATCCCCAAAATCCCAATTGTATTCAAGAGAAATTCCTTTTGAAGAGTCAACAAATACAACCTCATCATTTTTACATATTTTATCATCACTAATATCAAAGTCTATTTCTGGATAAACAAATTTTATATAGTCCTCTATAACTAAAGTATCTTTACATCCATCAATGGATTTTGAAAACAAGGTTATATCGTAAAATCCTTCATTTGTATAAACATGTTGAGGGTTATTTAAAAAAGAGGTTGAACCATCACCAAAATCCCAAATAACATATGAAGTTACAGAAGATAAATCCTCAAAATCAACTGTCAACGTATTGCATCCCTGAACATTATTAATTGCAAAATCAGTCTCAACTTGAGTAACACGGAACATATCTTCAATAACTAAAGTATCTTTACATGTATGATCATCAGTTATCATTAAAGTGACATCATAAATTCCTGGTGTAGTATAAAGATGATCTACACGATTAAAGCCAAGATATCCATCTCCCCAATCTATTCTATAATTTCTTACATTTGGAGATAAAATCTCAATATAAGAACGTCTATTTGGTAAACATACAACCGAATCCTCTAAGGAATTATGACTATTTATAAAGTAAGTGAAATCTGCTATGGGAAAAAACACATGTACTTGTTCTATATACTCATGAGTACAAAGTGTTACATTATTAGTTACTTTTAAAGACACATTATAAACTCCAGGGGTAGAATACACATGAATCGGATCAAAATCTGTAGAAGTAAATCCATCACCAAAGTCCCATTCAACAAAATCTGCACCAGAAGATTCGTTAGAAAAATTCACCATTAAGGGTTCAACACAATTATATTCTGGTATGAAGAAAGCAGATGGTTCTATAATTTTAATATAGAGATTCTTAATGAGAGTATCTGTACATATCCCCTCTCCTGTAATTAATGTTACATCAAAATTTCCTGTTTGATTATATTGGTAAGTAGGATTCTGAATTACAGAAGAACTTCCATCACCAAAATCCCACTCCCAAGAGGAGATAATAGTTGAAGATGAACTTAAATCTGTAAAGTTAATATTTTCTCCTGCACAACTAATTAATCTGTCTGCTTCAAAGTCTGATGTAGCAGGACCTACCGTTTTAATCAAAGACGTTAATATAAGTTCTTCTGAACACCCTTGATCATTTTCTATTGATAAAGTAATATCAAAAGTATTCACTCCAACAAACTGATGCTGTGGGTTTTGCGAAGTAGATATTTGACCATCTCCAAAATCCCACAAATAATAAGTAATGGGAAAGAAAGATGTGGATAAATCTGTAAAATCTATTATATCTGAGTCACAAATAATAGAATCAGAAATAGATAAATCTGGTTTTAACATATCTGTAATAATGAAATCTGTTTCAGTAATCGTGGAAACACATCCATTTATATCAGTTACAGTCAATTCTACATCAAAATTATCATAAG
>CEVR01043594.1_pt1 | contig 16267 bp, 12 predicted proteins | sample 356541 | NCBI WGS metagenome assembly CEVR01 (sample SAMEA2623734, study PRJEB7988) | marine metagenome | isolation source: saline water (ENVO:00002010), including
ACTATCTTTTGATCTCTTTCAAATTTTTTAAGTTGTAAAACTTGATTGCCCTCTTTATCCATGACCATAGATGTACCATCAAAAACTAATTCATCTTGCCCTCCTACTTGATTTATATAAACAATGGGTAGTTTAAATTTCTTGCTATGATTTGAAATAAGTTCTTTTCTCTCGCTCAATTTATTTACATGGAAAGGAGAAGCATTAAGGTTAAGAATTAAATCGGCATTTCTTCTTGAAGCTTGCCTAACAGCTTTAGTATGCCAAATATCTTCACACACTGTAAGCGCAATTTTATAATCTTCTATCTCAAATATACCTGGGCCTTTTCCGGGGCTGAAATATCTTTTCTCATCAAAAACTTTATAATTTGGTAATTCCTGCTTGCGATATTCCATTAGAATTTTATTTTCATAAATAACTCCAGCAGAGTTGTAGATATGTTGCCCAACCTTTCTTGGATAACCAATGATTATGTGTGTTGAAGGAGAAATTTTAGATAGTTTTGAAATTGCTTTATCAACTTCTGAAAGGAGATCTTCTCTTAATATTAGATCTTCAGGCGGATAGCCAGTTAGAAACATTTCAGTGAAAAGAATGATATCTACTTCTTCTTTGGACAAAGTCTCTTTAATAGCGTTTTCAGCTAGATAAAGATTACCTTTTATATCTCCAACAATAGGATTTTCTTGCACTATTCCTAAAGATAAATGCGATGAATTCATGGATTTGTATTCAATTAATATAGATTCTTAAGTTTGTGTATGACTAATATATCTTATTGGTGTTGATATTTATATTGGGGCCTAAATTTTAATCTACTTATAAAATATGTAGAATGCACATCCTATTTTAGTTTAATAATGCAAAAAACTAGTGATTTAAGAATAGCCGACAGGCAGGAAGTAATTTCTGCAAGCACTCTATTGTCTGATCAACCAATATCTCAAGAATCATCAGAGACTGTTTTTCAAGCTAGAAAAAGCTTTTCAAAAATATTAAATAAAAAGGACAGTAGGTTAGCAGTGGTTGTTGGCCCGTGTTCGATTCATGATACGTCAGCTGCAATGGATTATGCTCAAAGACTTAAAGAGGAAAGTCTAAAATATAAAGATCAACTACACATCATAATGAGAGTTTACTTTGAAAAGCCTAGAACTACTGTCGGTTGGAAAGGACTTATTAATGATCCAGATTTAGATGATTCCTTTCAAATTGATAAAGGCCTTTCTATTGCAAGACAACTTTTAAGAGATATAAATGACATGGGATTGCCTGCCGGAACAGAGTTTTTAGACGTAATTACGCCTCAATATATTGCAGATTTAATATCTTGGGGCGCTATAGGGGCTAGGACCACTGAGAGTCAAGTTCACAGAGAATTAGCATCAGGGTCGTCATGCCCAATAGGCTTTAAGAATAGCACCTATGGGGGAGTGCAAGTTGCGGCAGACGCTATTGGTTCGGCTCATAATCCACATAAATTTCTATCAGTTACTAAAGAAGGAAGAGCAGCAATATTTTACTCTTCTGGAAATAAAGACTGTCACGTTATCCTTAGAGGCGGCACTGAACCCAATTACAGTAAAGAAGATATCGATAAAACTGCAAAAATACTTAAAAAAAATAATCTTGTTGAGTCAATCATGGTAGATATGAGTCATGGAAATAGCAGTAAACAGCATAAGAAGCAATTGGTTGTCTGTGAAGATATAGCCAATCAAATTTCTTCAGGTGAAGATCGGATTACAGGAGTTATGATTGAAAGTAATATTGAAGAAGGAAATCAAAGTGCCAAAGACTTAGATAATCTTGTTTATGGTAAAAGCATTACAGATGCCTGCATCAATTGGGAAGATACTAAGCAATGCCTGAGTCAATTAGCTAAATCTGTGTCACTAAGAAATAATTAATATAATATTCAAGTTGTTCTTGTTTACTTGTAAAGGATAATTTAATCTCTCCCTTCAAGTTTTAAATGCCAGATTCAAGATTAAGTTTTTCTAAAGATATAGCTACCACTCTGGGGCTTTCTGAAGCAGTTCTATTAGAAGTACTAAAAGAATTTCATGTGGAAGGTAAAAACCTTCAAGAATTACATAACCTTCTTCCATTTTGGAATAAACAAGAACTACTTGAACACTTGGACAGTCTTTTGAGTAAAGGTTTGATTATTAAAAATGATGAGGGAGCAAAATCTATTTTTTCTATTAAAAAGAATGCTTCAGATAGCAGAGAAGAAAGTTCAATTGAAAGTGCCTGGCAACCAGACAAGGAACTTCTAGATCAAATACAGGAATATGGAATACCAGAAGAGTTTAGTTACTCACTAATTGATGACTTTAAGCATTTAAATCAAGAGAAAGATGAGAAAAATAAATCCTGGGGCATAAAGTTTCTTCGCTTCGTCATAAAGCAATGGAGACATAAAGAAGTTTCTGACAATCAAAAGAAAAAAAGAAAACCGATAGAAGCTAATTGGAAACCTGAAGATGAAGCTCGAGAGATTTTGGTAAGGTCTGGAATTGATAATAAATTTATAGATGAAGAAATACCCGAATTTGTCTTATATTGGAGCGAAAGAAAAGAAGAATCAGATATTTGGAATTCAAAATTTATTTCTCATGTTAGAAGGAAGTGGGGAAGACATCTAGATATAAAAGAGATTAATGAAATACCTTCCAAAATTGATACCAATTGGTTGCCTAATGAAGACTTTTATGATGTTTTGTCTCTTACCGATATAACTAGAGAGTTTGCAGAATCTACGATTGCCGAATTTATTTTATATTGGAAAGAAACTGGGCAATCTCATAATTCATGGAATAGTAAATTTCTTCAGCACGTCAAATTCCAATGGGAGAAATTCAATCAGAATCAATCTCCTCAAATACAAAGCAATATTGACAAAAGGATTCAATCAAACTGGAATATTTCAAAACCAAAATTAAATAAAAGAGATGATCTGAATATTGAGCAAACAAAACTCAACTTTAAAAAGCTCAAAGATAAACACCAAATTTAATTTAATTAATACTATTTTAGTGTTATAGTTATGTATAACACCTAATTAATAATTTTATGAAAGTTAAACAAACCTACAAAACAGCTGCAATAACTGCAATTTTTCTGATTGTATGGATGGTATCTGGATCTTTAGTCGAAGAAAAAGTTAGTCCAAAAAGTGAAAGTTCACTAGCGACACTTTCTTCTGTCACAGTATTGAATAGTAAGGCAATCATGAAATCTAAAACCATAAGAGCAAGTGGTTTTACAGAAGCAGATAAATTTATTCAAGTTAGAGCGGAATTAGGAGGAAGAGTAATTGAAACACCTTTTAAGCAAGGAGATTATGTACAAGAAGGTGACCTACTTTGTCAGTTATATGTAGCAGGTAGAGAAGCTTACCCAAAAATAAAAGCTCCATTTACGGGTTACTTAGAATCCTTGAATGTAGATAAAGGTGATTATCTAAACACCGGTGGTATTTGTGGTTCTTTAATTGATTCTAATCCAATGTTGTTGGTTGCTGATATTGCAGAAAAGGAAATAGCTGATATTGAGGTTGGTGCCAATGCGATGGCTCGCTTAATTTCAGGTAATGAGATTCTTGGTAAAGTGTCCTTCATTGCTACGTCAGCAGATAAAAATACAAGAACCTTTAGAGTTGAAATTCAAGTAGATAATAAAGAGAGAAAAATAAGAGACGGAGTTTCTGCAGAAATTTTCATAGAAAGCAAAAAAGTTTTTTCCCATAAAATTTCACCCGCTATACTTGCTTTGAATGACCAAGGAAAATTAGGCATTAGAACAGTCAATGTTAATAATGCGGTTGAATTCAGAGTTATTGAAATTCTTGAAGATACTACTGATGGACTCTGGGTCTCAGGTCTAGAAGAAAACGAAAGAATAATAACTCTTGGGCAAGAGTATGTATTTCAAGGGCAAACGGTCAATGTAAAAGAGGTAAACTTACCTGAGGCATGAGATCTTTTATATTCCAAGCTATCAAAAAAAGTAGAACTTCCTTAAGTGTCTTAATACTTTTGGTGTTATCTGGTTTCTATGCTTTAAATTATTTACCGAAAGCAACAGAACCCGATGTTTCATTTCCAGGAGCATATGTTGGAGTTTTCTATGAAGGCGTTTCTCCAGAAGATTCAGAAAGACTGCTTTCAAAGCCATTAGAAGACTCACTAAGAACTATAGAAGGAGTTGAAACAATAAGATCGACATCGGCCACTGGTTACTCTGCAATTGTTATTGAGTTTGATCAAGACATGGATCTGGATAAAGCCTTGTCTGATGTAAGGATTAAGGTTGACGAAGCTAAAAGATTACTTCCTGATGATGTTAGAGAACCAACTATAAGAGAATTCAATAGTTCAGACAGACCTGTTTTAACTGTAAGTATCTCTAGTGATGTCCTTCCACAAAGGGTACTAGTAAATCTTACCCAAGATCTTTTAGACATAATTGAAACACATCCGAATGTCTTAACAGCTGAATTAAATGGGGTTCCAGAAGATCTAATTGAAGCAGTAGTAGAGAAAAGTAAGTTGGAATCTTATGGAATATCAATGAGTCAGCTCTACCAAGCTGTTGCCAATAACAACAGAGTAATCCCTGCAGGATCTCAAGACACTGGTAAAGGAAGATTTGCTGTCACTGTTCCTAGTGTCTTCGCAAGCCTAGATGATATTGAAAGATTACCTATAAAAGTTTCCGGAAGTTCAGTTGTTACTCTAAGAGATGTTGCTAACGTTAGTCTGACTTACAAAGATAGAGGCGGATATTCTAGAATCAATGGTAAGCAATCCCTTTCAATTGACGTTTCTAAAAGATTGGGCACTAATATCATTTCTACCGTTGCTGATGTAAAAGAAATAGTACTAGAAGAAGCAAAGAACTTTCCAAGTGGTGTAGATGTCAATTTTGTAAGAGATGATTCGGTCTTTGCTTTAGCAATGATTTCAGAACTTCAAGGAAACGTCTTGACTTCGATTGCCTTGGTGATGATTGTAGTTTTAGCAGCTCTAGGTTTCAGAACCTCTATGCTAGTTGGAATGGCTATTCCATTTTCTTATTTATTTGCCCTATTGATACTGTTACTTTTAGGAAAAGAATTCAATTTCATGGTTATGTTTGGAATGTTAATTTCAATGGGCATGACTATCGACGGTTCAATTGTTATAACAGAGTATGCTGATAGAAAGCTAGCAGAAGGAATGGATAGAGTAGAGGCTTATTCCGCAGCTGCAACGAGAATGTTCTGGCCAGTATTTTCCTCTACTACAACGACTTTAATAGCCTTTACTCCGTTAATGCTTATGCCCGGATTTGGTAAATTTATTAGGGATATGCCCATTACAGTCTTCTGTGTTTTAGTTGGGTCCCTGCTTTATTCTTTAGTTTTTGCCCCTATTTTAGGCGCCATGTTTGGTGGTCTAGCCAAACAGTCTGAAGAAGAAGTAAATAATGTTAGAAGACTAGAATCCTCAGACCCCCTATCCCTTCCTGGCTTTACAGGGACATACGCAAGAAAAATTAATCAATACCTAGATACGCCTGGACAAACTATTTTCATAATTTTATCAGCAATAATTCTATGCATTGGGTTATGGACTCAACACGGAAAAGGGATAATTTATTTTCCGGAAGTCGCCCCTCAGTTTGCAGACGTAGACATATACGCTAGGGGCAATCTTTCAGTAGATGAAATAAGAGACTTAGCAATTGATGCTGAACAAAGAATTATTGGCATTGAAGATATTGAGATGCTAGGAACTTACAGTAACTCAGGTGGGTCTCAAGGCATGAGAGGAATAGACTCAGATAAGGTAGGGGGTATGTATGTTGATTTTTATTCGGAAGACAACGCTGTTTCTGATAGGAATGGATATGAGATTCTAGAACTGATGAGAGAAAAACTAAGTGATATTTCAGGTTATATAGTCTCTGTAGAGGCTGAGAAAGGAGGTCCTCCAATTGGAAAAGCACTTCAAATAAATGTTTTAGGAAATGATGAAATTGCTCTAATAAAAGCAATCAAAAAGATTAGAAACTATGTAGAAACTGAAGTAACTGGGTTCACAGACATAAGAGATAGCTCTGAATCAAGAGGTATAGAGTGGGAACTCAACATAGATCGAACGAAAGCTGCTCAGTATGGTGCAGGTCTCTCAGATGTAGGAGCTGCTGTGCAAATGGTAACAAATGGCATAAAGGTAGGGGAATATAGACCTCTTAATCTTGACAGAGAAGTTGATATAAGAGTTAGATTCCCTAAATCAGAAAGAAATATTGATCAACTTGAAAACCTAAATATTCAAACAATGAGGGGTCAAGTTCCGGTTAGTAGTTTCGTAGACACAAACATCAAACCTGCAACCAAAACAATAAGCCGACAAGATGGTAAAAGAGTTCTAAAACTCTCTGCGGAAACTATGCCAGGAGTCATTGCTTCGGTCAAAATAAAACAAATAAAAAATTGGGTTAATGTCACTGATTTTGGTAGAGGGGTAACTGTTGAATTTGATGGTTTCGATAGATACAACCAAGAAGCGACTGACTTTCTAGTTCTAGGTTTTATAACAATGTTATTCGTAATGTTAATTGTACTGGTTACACAATTCAACAGCTTCTACCAAGCAAATATAGTTCTTTCAGCAATACTTTTATCTTTCGGTGGAGTGTTCATATCTCTGTTAATTTTAGGTCGATCCTTTAGCACTCTCCAAACGGGAATATGTTGCGTAGCTCTAGCCGGAATAGTTGTAAATAACAATATAGTCCTGATTGATACTTTCAATTTATTGAAAAAGAATAACCCTGGTGCAGATATAAAATCTTTGGCTCTTAGGAGTGCTGTATTGAGACTTAGACCTGTATTTTTAACTTCTTTCACGACTATTGCTGGTCTGATGCCTATAGCTTTGGGATACAGTATTGATTTGATTGATAGAACAGTAAAAAGCGGTTCGTATATAACTAGCTTCTGGGAGCAAATGGCTGGATCACTAGTTGTGGGACTAAGTGTTGCTACCATCTTAACCTTAGTAGTTACTCCATGTGCTTTAGCTTTCAGTGATTCCATCAAAAGCTTTCCAAAGAAAGTTTTTAAATTGCTATTTAAGCCTATAATTAATCTTAGAAAGAAAGTTAACCAAAATTAGACTATTAAATAGCTATTGCTCGCCTATATTTTTACAATACACAGAAGACATATGTGTATTAAAAAAAGGAAGTTAAAATGCAACAAGTGATCAAGTTACTATCAATTGGTTCTATATTCTTTTGCTCGCTATTATTTTCTGAAGTTGAAGATGAAATAATTGTTTTAGAAAAAAAGATAACCAATCTTAGCGGATGGTCTAAGAATCTATCAATGACATCAATAAACTCTTCTGAGTTGCAAAAACTGGACGCCCAACACCCAAAGCAAATTTTTAGAAGAATGCCCGGAGTATGGATAAGCAGAGGCTCTGGACAAGAGCATTTAACTGCTATGCGTTCGCCCGTTCTTACAGGCCCTGGTGCATGCGGATCGTTTTTAATATTAGAAGATGGAATCCCTATCCGTCCTTCTGGGTTTTGTAATGTTAATGGTTTGTTTGAAACTGCATTTGAAATTTCTGGAGAAATAGAGACTATAACCGGACCAGCTAGTGCGAGATATGGTGCCAATGCAATGCATGGAGTTATAAATGTAATTTCAAGACCAATAGAATATGCAAATACACTTTCAACAAATATTGGACCAAATGGGTATAGAAATATCAAAGCAACTCTTAGTAACCAATCTGATTTGAGTCTTAATATTTTTATGGCTTCAAATGATGGGTTTAGAGATCTCTCAGGATATGATCAACAAAAATTAAAAGTTAAATCGGATTTCCAATGGAACTCTTGGATGGGATCTTTAAAAGTGACCCTAACTAATCTAAACCAAGAAACAGCCGGATACATTACAGGTTTAAACTCTTACAAAGATTCAAGTTTAAATCGCAAAAACCTAAACCCTGAAGCTTTTAGGGATGCTAATTCGCAACGATTATCCTTAAGCCTTAAACGAGAAGAAGAAAATGGTATTGCTTTAATCTCTCCATATATTAGAAAGAATGATATGAAGTTTCTTCAACATTTTTTACCTGGCACTCCAGTCGAAGAAAACAGTCATACTAGTCTTGGGCTGTTGTTTAAAAGATTTCTAGAATTTGGAAATTTCTCTTTTACAGGCGGATTCCAAATTGAGTTGGCAGAAGCTGAATTAATAGAGACACAGGCTAATAGATTAACCACTAGCTCAGCCTTCAACAATGCAACCAGACCTCAAGGAAAACACTATGACTATGAAGTGGATTCTGAAGTATATGCGTTATTTGGAGGAATTGAAGACTTCTATGTTGGCAATGATTTATTAATTTACGGAGACCTTAGAGCCGAATCAATTAAGTATGATTACAACAACAGAATGAATAGTGGCAATTTGAAAGAGGATGGAACAAATTGTGGCTTTGGAGGGTGTTACTACAATCGCCCCGATGATAGATCTGATACTTATAATGAGTTAAGCGCGAGAGCAGGCTTAACAACAGACTTTGATAATGTTAATTATTTCTTACAAGCCAGTTTGGGTTTTAGACCTCCTCAAATTAATGAAGCTTACAGACTACAAAAAAAACAGAGCGTTAGTGATCTAGATTCTGAAAAACTCACAATGATTGAGATAGGAACTACCTTTAATTTAGAAAATCTTGATGGGTCTATAAGCATTTATAAAAGTAAAAAAAGAAATTCTATATTTAGAGATTCAGAGAATTTCATTATAGATAACGGAAAAACTAATCACAAAGGAATTGAGCTGACTGTGAACGCAGGCATTAGCGAAAGAAGTAATTTAGTTACCAACCTTACTTATGGAGATCATAAATATGATTTTAATTCAGATACTTCGATGAGAGAGAAAATAAGAATAGGTAATGATATTGATACTGCACCTAAGTTAATGGCAAGTGTGATCTTTAACACTTCAATTACCGAAAACCTATCTTTAGCTTTTGAGTTAGAAAGAATGGATTCTTACTTTACTGATGCTGCAAACCTACATGAATATGGAGGTCACACACTGTTACACTTTAGATCAGACCTAGATTACTCAGAAAAATTAAAGCTATACATAAGAATAGATAACTTAGAAGATAGAGATTATGCAGAGAGAGCTGACTTTAATGCTTTTGGTGGAGATAGATATTTTCCTGGCTTACCTAGAGAAACCTATGTAGGTATTGAGTATTCGTTGTAAACTTATAATTTATGGCTACTAAAAAGATAGAAATAGATTTCGAAAAAGCTTTAGAGCAACTGGAAGGGATAGTTGAGGACCTAGAATCTGGAGATTTAAGTCTTGAAAACTCTCTAAAATCTTTTGAGAAAGGAATTAAACTAGCAAGGCAATGCCAAGAACAATTGTCCAAAGCTGAATTGCAAGTTCAAAAACTTATAGAAGAAAATGGAGAACTTAAAGCCTCTCCATTAAAAGATGTCTGATTTTGAGAATCTCTTAAAAAAATACAGAGATCAGGTCAACGAAAAACTTCAAGAAGTAATGCCTTCTGAAAGCACTCGATTATGCAAAGCTATGCGCTACTCGGTACTTAACGGAGGAAAAAGGCTTAGGCCAATACTGGTTTACTTGTCTTCTTCTTTAGGTAAATGCCAGCAAAAAAGTGTAGATTTTTCTGCTTGTGCAGTTGAATTAATACACTGTTATTCTTTAATTCATGATGACTTGCCCTCTATGGATGATGATAATCTAAGAAGAGGTAACCCTACATGTCATATCAAGTTTGACGAAGCAACTGCTATTCTTGCAGGAGATGCTTTACAACCTCTAGCTTTCGAATTAATTTGTAAAATTCATACAAAAGAGAGCACTAAAATTTCTATACTTTCCAGATTAGCTAATGCTTGTGGTTTCTCAGGAATGGTTGGAGGACAAGTCAAAGACATACAAATGGATAGCAGAATAAAGGTTGAAGAACTTGACCTGATGCACTTTCAAAAGACCGGTAGATTGATTCAAACATCATTAGAAATAGGAGGAATATTGTCAGATCTAGATGATAAAACTATAGAATTACTTAGCATTTATGGTGAAAAAATTGGTTTAGCCTTTCAAATACAAGACGATATTATTGACATTGAATCTCCTGCTTCAATAAGTGGAAAAAACCAAGGATCAGACTTATATCAAAATAAAATGACTTATCCAGCATTAGTGGGTTTGGACGATTCAAAATCTAAAGCCTTTAGATTAGCTGAAGAGGCAAAAGAAATTCTAGTTCCTCTTTCAAAAAAAGCTGATAATCTAAGATTTTTAGCAGATTATGTGATTACTAGAAAAAATTAGATGATGAAAATTTTTGATTCTATTCCCAATAAAGAACCTACCCTAGAGTTTCTTAATGGCATTAATTCACCTGAAGATTTAAGAAAATTAGATAAAAATCAAATGTCTTTAGTGGCTGATGAGTTACGAGAATTCTTACTATATACAGTCGGAAAAACTGGTGGGCATTTCGGAGCAGGTCTAGGAGTTATCGAATTAACATTAGCCCTTCATTACGCTTTTGAGACACCCCATGATCGCCTAGTATGGGATGTAGGTCATCAAACTTATCCCCACAAAATCTTAACCGGCAGGAAAGATGCTATGGAAAGTATGAGACAAAGCAATGGTCTTGCACCCTTCCCTGTTAGATCTGAAAGTGTATATGACACATTTGGGGTTGGACATTCTAGTACATCAATCAGTGCAGCTCTTGGAATGATAACTGCAGCTGAAAAGAAAAACGAAAATAGATTTGTTACAGCGGTTATAGGAGATGGAGCAATGACTGCGGGAATGGCTTATGAGGCATTAGCGCATGCAGGCTCAATAGATAAAAATCTTTTAGTTATTTTAAATGATAACCAAATGTCAATTTCAGAAAATATTGGTGGTATGAGGAACTATTTAGCAAGAATTTGGGCTAGTAAAACTTATAATCGAATTAGAGAAAGTGGCAAAAGTGTTTTAACTTATTTGCCTGGAGCAAAAGAATTCGCTAGAAAAGCAGAAATACATGCTAAAGGCATGGTTGCACCAGGCTCGTTGTTTGAAGAATTAGGTTTTGAATATTTTGGTCCTGTAGATGGTCATGACGCAAATAATCTAATTAATATACTTCATGACTTGAAAAATATTCATGGCCCTAAGTTTCTCCATGTAATCACTACCAAAGGAAAAGGTTTTGCTCCTGCTGAAAATGATCCAGTTGGATTTCATGCTATCAATAAAATAAAAAAAGAAGATCTACCCTCTCATGACAATTCTTTACCAAAAATACCGACTTATTCCCAAATTTTTGGACAGTGGCTTTCATACAAAGCCAAAAAAGATCCAAGATTAATTGCCATTACTCCTGCTATGGGTGAAGGATCAGGTATGGTGGAGTTTTCTAAAGAATTCCCTGATAGATACTATGATGTAGCCATAGCTGAACAACACAGTGTAAGTTTTGCTGCGGGACTATCATGTGAAGGAATGAAGCCTGTGGTTGCAATTTATAGCACCTTCTTACAAAGGGCCTATGACCAAATGATTCATGATGTAGCTCTCCAAGATCTGGATGTGTTATTTGCTCTTGATAGAGCTGGTTTAGTTGGACTTGATGGAGCGACACATCAAGGTGCCTTTGATTTATCTTACATAAGATGTATTCCCAATATGGTCATCATGGCGCCCTCTGATGAAAGTCTAGCCTGGAAGATGCTTAACACTGGTTATGATCACGAAGGTCCAGTTGCTATCCGATATCCAAGAGGGAACGGAACTGGGGTAACATTTAATGAAGATGAAGACAAAATAGAAATAGGTAAAAGCAATACTGTTTTGCAATCTGTTGAAAAAGAAATTGTTATTCTATCTTTCGGCAGTCTTCTGGATTCTGCGATTGAAGTGGGAAAAAAATACAATGCAAGAGTTGTTGATATGCAATTTATCAAACCAATAGATCATAAACTTGTAGAGGAAATTAGTGATGACTATAAGTTGATAGTCACTATTGAAGATAATGTTATAGCTGGAGGAGCTGGGTCGGCTATAAATGAAAAGTTGGCTGTACTTAACTCGAATGCAAAAATATTGAACCTTGGTCTACCTGATGAATTTATTGAGCATGGAGATCAAGAGCAACAAAAAATACTAAATGGATTAGATGCCTCAGGGATAGAGAAATCTATAAAAGAAAAGCTTGAGTTAATCTGAACTAGACATCATGTGACCTAGTTTATCTGCCTTAACTTTCAAGTAATCTTCATTGTGTTTATTAGGGTCAACCTCGATGGAAACTCTTTCTGAAACATTGATGCCCACGTCTTCTAGTCCTTTAATTTTACGCGGGTTATTTGTCATCAGCTTTACGGAAGAAATGTCCACTGAAGATAGTATTTCTTTGCAATAAGAATAGTCCCTTTCGTCATCAGCAAAACCTAATGCCTCATTAGCTTCTACGGTATCCATGCCTTTGTCTTGCAGTTCGTAAGCACGTATTTTATTTACTAGACCTATGCCTCTTCCCTCTTGCGCCATATATATAATCATCCCTTGTCCTTCAGAAGCTATCTTCTCTAGAGCCATTGCTAGCTGAGAGCCGCAATCACACTTAAGGCTATATAAGGTATCACCTGTAAGGCACTGTGAATGTATGCGTAAAAGCAAGTCATTAGTAAGCTCCCCCATGTAAAGAAGTAAATGCTCTTCATCTTTCTTCTCGTCTTCGTAAGCTATAACAGAAAAGTCTCCCCAATGTGTGGGTAGTTTAGCTTCAGCCTTTTTTTGGATTGTCATAATTTTTTAAGGTGAGTATTCTACTTGAGAAATTAGAAAATCAAATTAAAAAAAAACGATAAAAAAATAACTGCAATTGCTGCAAACATTCCAGCCAACACGTCGTCAATCATGACGTAAAAAGCGCCTTGCTTTCTATCTAAAACTTTTATACCTAATGGTTTCCATATATCAAAAATACGAAATAATAAAAAAGAGATAAACAACCACATTAATGGAAAATCAATTATTGCAAGAGGTATACAAGCAACCCACATTCCTACGAATTCATCCCATACGAAACTACTAGGGTCTTCTTCTCCCTCAACAGTCTTTGGATAAATAAAGAGTCCTATAAAAAATGAAATTACTATAAAAAATAAAAAAATTAAATGATCTATGACCTCAATAATGTTTCCAAAGAATAAATAGTAATAAATAATGAGGGCAAAGAAACTACCTACAGTTCCAGGAGCTATCGGCGATAAGCCAGATCCAAATCCTACAGATAGCCAAGAGAGAGGGTTCTTTAAATTCATACTTAAAAATGTTTATATCCAGAACCTAATTCCATTTCATTATGCGACTCATCATACAAGATTAACTCCTTAGAATATGTGGTCTTTCCAATTAAAGTGAGTGGTATAGCTAATTTCTCTGAAATCTCTTTTATGTTTTCATGCTTGTCTTTAGACGCCGTAAAACAGATTTGGTAGTCGTCTCCAGAATTTATTAGATCCAAAGACTTATCTTCTATAGATGTTGGTATCTGTCCAAGATAGATCTCTGCACCTACACCACTGGACTGGCATATAAGATCTATATCTTGAAGCAATCCATCCGAAATATCGATTGCTGCTGTAGCAATATCAATTAGCTGGAGGCCCAAGTCTATCTGAGCTTTTGGCCGTAAATAAGCTGATGTATTTATATTAGGTTTATTTGAAGTTTTGAGTTCTTTCAAACCTAAATACGCATCGCCAATTGTGCCACTAATAAAAATTGACTGATCAACTTTAGCATCAGACCTTAGAATGGCTTTTCCTTTATCAACCTCACCCATAACTTGTACAGTGACCGAGAGAGGACCTTTCGTCGTATCACCACCTATTAAAGGAATTTTAAATTCATCAGAAAACTCACTAAGTCCATGAGAAAAGTTCATTATCCAGTCTTCATCAAGCAGAGGAAAGGTAAGCGCAATGGAATACCAACTTGGCTTAGCTCCACAAGCAGCTAGGTCACTCAATGCGACGGCACAAGACCTGTAAGCAATATCTTGTGGAGACATTGAACTCAAAAAATGTACATTCTCAATTGAAGTATCAATTGAGTTAATAAATTGCTTATTGCTTTTTGGGGATATTACTGAGGCGTCATCGCCTACTGAAGTTCTAACATTGTGCTCGGCTAAGTAAGCCGAGCCAATGTTAGAAAAGAATTTTTGAATTAATAAATGTTCGTCCAAGGCTTTTACTCCCTTAGACAATTTACATTATTCAGGGATAGACTCAAATAAGCCTGTTGCTCCCATACCGCCACCGACACACATAGTTACTATGCCGTATTTACCGCCAGTGCGTCTTAATTCTCTAGCAAGGTGTCCAACCTGCCTTGAACCAGTCATTCCAAATGGGTGTCCTATAGCAATGGAGCCACCATTTACATTTAGTTTCTCAGTAGGCAAGTTAAGCTGATCTCTGATATACACTACCTGAGAAGCAAAAGCTTCATTTAGTTCCCAAAGATCTATGTCTTCAACTTTCAAACCTGCAGATTCTAGCAACTTAGGAATAGAGTAAACTGGACCGATGCCCATTTCGTCCGGTTGACAACCTACAGTTGTAAAACCTCTAAAATAAGCGAGAGGTTTAAGGCCAAGTTCATTGGCTTTTTCTTCACTCATGATTAAAGTTACAGAAGCTCCATCAGACAATTGAGAAGAGTTTCCTGCTGTAACTGAGCCACTTTCAGGATTGAAAACTGGATTCAAGCTTGAAAGTCCTTCTAGAGTTGTTTCAGGTCTATTGCAATCATCTCTGTCTACAGTTACATCTACTTCTTTCTCAGCTCCTGTCTCTTTATTTTTTAAGATCATCTTAGTTTCCATAGGAATAATCTCATCATCATAAAGGCCGGCGTCTTGAGCTGCTGCACATCTTTGTTGACTTGATAGTGCGTACTCATCTTGAGCTTCTCTGGTTACATTGTAACGATCAGCTACACATTCAGCAGTTGTGCCCATCGCATGATAAATGCCTGGAACTTCTTCTGCTAATTTATCATTTACATACATATGCATATTGGTGTGGCCTTGAGAAGTACTTATGGACTCTACACCTCCTGCAATAATGCAATCATAAAACCCACTTTGAATTTGAGTTGCTGCCATCGCAATAGAGTTCAGTCCTGAGGAGCAATAACGATTTATGGTTACTCCACCAACTTCTATAGGGAGATTAGATAAAACAGCAACATTTCTTGCTATGTTATGTCCTTGAGCTCCTTCTGGGTTTCCACAACCTAAAATTATGTCTTCAACCATAGAAGGTTCAACTTTAGGATTCCTTTCTAATAGTGCATTAACAATATGAGCGGTCATATTATCTGCACGAGTGTTATTGAAGCCCCCACGAAAAGATTTCGCTAGGCCAGTTCTAACACTATCAACTATCACTGCATTTCGCATACATTCTCCTTTTTTTATAAAATTAGGGCGTACGATGTTAGGTCACTGTAAGTTATTAAGCAAGTTAAATTAGGCTTAAAAAGCTATATGTTTGCATCGATATTTTTATTCATAAGAATACCAAATAGGTGAAGACCAAGCCCTTTCTTGTATTGTTAAAGGTATATCTGATCTAGGCGTCTCGCCTGCTCTTACAGCATCCCAAGTTGACCATCTGCAAGTTGGGTTTTCCAAGACCCTTGAATAATAAAAAGAATCTTGATCTTGACTAAATTCAGGGTCTTTCCAAAAGGTTTTTATCTCAGAATTTCCTTTATCAGTACTTATAGAACAATCATCTAAATTAACCGCAGCATTATTGTCAGGACATCTGTGAGTGATAGGATCAACACTCAGGCCATCTGAACATGCCACATCAAAAACTTTTTCTTTGTGTTCTCCATCTTCCAACCACCCCTTAATTATTTGAAGCCTCTGTAGAGGTGCTCCAAGCGGATCCGAAATAGCCCAAACAAGAAATCTAGGATTTTTACCCTTTTCTTGAATCATATCTCCTCCCATTGGTACGTTTTTAGAATATGCCTCTTGAATGAGATCTTGATCATTCAAATTTGAATTTTCAAAATTATATCCAGCGAAAAAGCGAACTTTAATTCTGGTTCCACTTGTACCAAAGGTCTCTTTGCGCCTAAAAGCATTATAGATTG
>CEVR01063171.1_pt1 | contig 16266 bp, 10 predicted proteins | sample 356541 | NCBI WGS metagenome assembly CEVR01 (sample SAMEA2623734, study PRJEB7988) | marine metagenome | isolation source: saline water (ENVO:00002010), including
CCGATTTTGGCGGCGCAGGACGGCCCGATTTTGGCGGCGCAGGACGGGCTTTGCTTGGATGTGAGGGGGAATCATCTTCTGGGTTCATGGTGTTTATATGCGCCAGTATATTGTAAATCTTTCCGATATGTCCATAAAACCCAGTGTCTAATGAGAAACAGGTCGGATTCGATGGAAGTGGGTACTTCAGCATTTGCAGCCGCAGTTCAGGGCGTCCGCGCCCTCATCTCCGCATATGATGGTTATGGGAAAGGACGCTTCATGAGATCTGATGAAGCAGTTCGTGCAGAAATTCAACGTCGATGCGAAATGGTTGCTCGCCACGCTGAAAAACTTCAGGGTGATGTGCATCAGGCAGGTCACAGAGATGCACGAACGAGTTTGGAATCTCTAATCGAATCAACACATCTTCTTCGCAATGAAGCACAATTTTCCATCACCAGTAATCATGTCTCACAACACAAAGGCATAGGGAAACTGAAATCCAAGGCTATTCGTAAACTGGTTAATCATGATAGCGAAGTTCTTCAATCCCTTGTGGAAACAACGCGTATGGCCAACGAACTAGCCAATGATATGAAGGATCTCGATGAAGAATCCGTGAACTCGAGAATTTCAGATTGGCATCAAAAGCTTACTCGTACTAGAAACATGTACCTTGAGAGAAACATGTATATTGATGGACTAATAAAGAGATGAGATTATGCATTTTCGATGGAGAACAAACCCAACTGTAATCGCCCAATACATGAATGATGCCGATGTTCCCCGGCAGGCAGAAGTGACACTAAAACCGAACGAGGTTTGTGTCGTCCTTGAGAATGGAAAAATTGTCGGATCTGTTTCTCAACAACATCTTCAAGTGAATCCTGAAATCGGTTTGTTCAGCAAATTGTTTGGAAAAACCAATCCAGTTCGCTCCTTTATGTTTGCATTTACTGGGCCACACTCAATTCTCGTACAAGTACGTGGGATTTCTGAGAATGGAGATGAAATCAACTGTTTGGTTACGTTAAAAATTGAGGTTACTCGAGAAACTGCAACACGATTAATTGCATTCCCTGCTAAGGGAACCATGATGGTTCAGGCAAAGGAAATTGCAGACATCGTTTCCCCAGTTGTAAGTTCAACAGCATTGCAACACCTTCGTGGATTAAATGCAGATTCAATGCGAACTGTTCAAGTGAATGACGATGTGATGTACGCTGTGAAAACTGCTCTTCGTGGAACACTCGATGAGCATGGACTGACCTATCGGAGTGGCTTCATCACCTGGAGCAGTACTGCTGCGGAGCAACAATTGCAGCACCAGCACGATTTGGAGCGACTTCAGTTCGCTCAAGACAGAGAATCAGAACAACAGGCAATCGAACTAGATCATTTCATCAAGACCGAACAACGAAAGCATGAGGTCAATGCAAGAATGGCTCTAGTTGGTGTTCAAGCAAAAGAAGCTGCAGAAATGAAGTTGGAACTCGAACGTCTCAAGGCATCTGGCGAATTCAACCTTCAACAATGGCGCCAGCAGCAAGAACTCCATGATGAACAAGCAGAATCTGCACGAACTAAAGCGATCAAGGATGCGGAAACGAATGTAGAAATCGCCAAATTGGAAGCAGAGCGACAGAAGGCTCTTGCTTCTGTACAAAAGGATGCTGAAGACGATAAAATGAGTCGTGCAATGGAAATGTTCGAACAAGTTCAATCTCGTAAGCGTGATCGCATGGACATGAAGTCTGAGCAAGAACAGCAACGATTGGAGCAGCATGCGAAGGCTTCACAATCAACGATTGATGTTCTTGAAAAGATTGCAGCCAACTCTGATGATCCAATGGTCCAAATGGAGGCTTTGAAGCAGCTTGCAGAGTTGCGAAAAGCAGATGTTGCTGGACAGAAAGACGCATACAAGAGCGACGATTAGATTGCGTAAGGCGTACATCCCGATATGGTTGGTTTAACCGCCACAAAAGATAGACATACGTTCGATTTAGTTAATTGAATCACCCGATGAACTCATATAATGGCTGTAAGTCGGGAGAATGTTCACCATGAAGCGAGGCTCACGTGCTTGGAAAAAGACTGGCAACCAACGTTGGAAGTGGCGCAAGAAGAAATTGCGACGCCGAAAGCGTGCACGTCGACAGGCCAAGAACTGATCTCAGTTGAACATCTGGGGGTATAGTATAGCTTGGTAGTACCGCGGGCTCCAGTTGCACGGGGATGACGACAGGTGGGTTTGCTGAAGTTGATGAACAACTGGAGCGCCGACCCGTTTAACCGAGAAACCGAAGCCTTTCACCGAGGCTGACGTCAGAAGAAACCCGCTAGGGGGGGTTCAAATCCCTCTGCCCCCACCAACACTCAACAAAACCGAATATTGATGCAAAGGACTGTTTTCGGTGATATTATGCAGACACGTCGGCTATGGGCAGTAATCTGTTTGAGCGTCCTGATGGGGCCACTTGTTGGCTCTCTCACCGTTCCACCTTCAGATTACATTCGACTCGATAATCAGGCGCAGATTTTGCCTGAAGGTCAAACACTCACCATTCCTGAACAAGACGGCTGGGGATGGATTGTTGATGAACGGCCTTGGTGGGAACGCTCTGCACTCGATCAGGATCACAACAAAATCCATGATTCCCTTCAAGAATCTCATTTCGTAACTGGAATCGGTCTTTCATACGGAGTTGAGGTCAATGATGCACATATTGCAGAATTGAACGATATGGGATTGGAAGTCGTCGATGTTATCGAGTCCGTTGATGCAGTACTCCTCGGACTAATCAATACATCAATGGTTGAATCTTTGGCTCAACTGGACGATGTTGTTATGGTTGAACGATACGGAGAAATTCATCTCTATGGAGACATTCAGACACCTGCCGTTAAAGCCCGCAATTCAACACTATATCCTGGTGCTTGGGATTTGGGTGTTACTGGTGATGGTGCAGTCATAGCCATGGTCGATACTGGTGTCGACAATGAACACCCTGGTCTCAATGAGAAGTTTGTTGCTGGTTATGATGCAGTTTGCTACGTTCACACCGACCCTACATGCATCCTTGCTGGTGGTCGAGTTGAGGATGGAAGTTACGATCCTGATGATGGTAACCAGCACGGAACAGCATGCATGGGCATGGCTGCTGCAACAGGTATCGATGCTAGTGGTGAGCAAACCGACTTTTACGGGGCTGCACCTGATGCAGCCCTCGTCGATGTTCGAATTGGAACCGATGCGGGAGCAGGACCGTTTGAGAATTACTTACTCTCTCAGGAATTTTACGAATCCGCTATGAATGGATTACAGTGGATCATCGATCACAAGGACGATGCTTGGGCAGGTGCTGAAGAAAGCGAATATGGTATCGATATCATCTCTCTATCATGGGGAATTACCTCTCATGAGGCTGGTGGTTCTGATGGTTCCGATATGCATAGTCGTATTCTTGACGAGGCCATGATTGCAGGTGTTGTTGTCAGTGTTGCAGCAGGTAATGATGGTCCTGATAACGATGGGTTGTCAGGAATGGGTTCTTCTGACCTATCGGTTACCGTTGGTGCCACAGATGATCAAAACACGATCGACCGTGAAGATGATACTATTGCAGGTTATTCCTCTAGAGGACCACGAAGAGATAACTCAGATGGCAATCCACTCAATGAGTTGAAGCCTGAAGTCACCGCTCCTGGAACCAACATTATCCAAGCTGAGGCCTGTGTAACTTCAGGTACATGCAACAATTTCCTCGGCGGAGATGCGAGCGACAACGGTTACACTGGTCGTGGCTCTGGTACATCCTATGCAACACCTGCAGTTTCCGGTATCATGGCTATGATGATAGAAGCCAATCCCGATTTAACCCCTGCTGAAATCAAAGAGATTCTCAAGTTAACCGCTGAACGTCGTGGTGAACCATCAGCTCCTGATGTTGATCCTTTCTGGAACCGAGACTTTGGGTTTGGAATGGTTGATGCGTACGCTGCTGTTTCGATGGCTTTTGATCTCAAGTACCAAGGCTTGACTGGAGAAGTCGACGTCACGACCCAAGTTCATATTACAGAAACCAACACTTCTGAAGGAATTGCAACATTGACTGGCCTTGCTTGGGGCCAAGTCAGTGCGGTCTCATCCGTTGAATATCGAATTGATGGAGGCGAATGGATGTCAGCAACCTTTGACGAGGAAGCAGAAACTTTGGGCGCATTTGCTCGATTCAATTGGACAGTCGCCCTAGACACTTCTCAACTCATGGAAGGAAACAGGACCGTTGAAATCAGAGCAGTCAACACGGAAGGTGTTCAATCCCTTATGGTTGCAACCACGGTTGTAGGTACATGGGATGGCCAGTCGGCGGATGAAGGATTTGGAATACAGGAATTGGTTATGGTCGGGCTTGCTATTACCTTACTAGTGCTCGCTTTGGTCATCCTTCTCGGCGGAGATGGTGATGAGTACGAAAGCAAGAATGCAAACTATTTCCCTCCTTCACTTGAAGAACAGGAAGTTCTTGATGCGATCATCGAATCAGATGATGGTGGTGATACTGATGGGTGACTTCAGTCAGCGTGCTTTGGCAATTCAGCCAACAGGCGTTCGAAAGATGTTCGACTTGGCTGGCGACGATGTCATCAGTTTCGGTCTCGGTGAACCCGATTTCCAACCACCACCTGTTGCGATTGAAGCCTTCCATCAAGCCATGCTTGATGGTCGTAACAAATACACGACTACGGCAGGACTACCGCCTCTTCGTGCTAAGATTGCAGAATCCTGGCATCATCTCGAATCAGGTTTGACCGAAGACAATGTTTGCATAACAATGTCGGGAACGAATGCTCTTCTCAATTTATTTTTGACCTTGGTCGATCCAGGGAAGAATGTCCTTCTTCCCGAACCATACTTCCCACTATATGGTCCAGATGTCACGCTTTGTGGAGGTGAAAGCCGATTTTATCCCTGCCTGTTCGAAAATGAGTTCGTTCCAACCATAGAAAATCTAGAATCCTTGGTCGATGAAGATACGGTCGCAATTCTCTACAACTTCCCTTCAAATCCAACAGGTGGAACCTTGACAGTTGAACAAAGAGATGAATTGCTCGATTTTGCAAAGCGCCACAATCTTTGGATTATTTCCGATGAGGTATATGACCGAATCGTGTTTGATTCTGAACACGTTTCGTTTGTAGGAACCAATTATGACAAAGTGCTCCTCATCAACTCTTTTTCCAAGACTTTTGCTATGACAGGATGGAGAATTGGCTACATCATGTCAGCAAATCTAGAAGCGATGAAGCAAGTCATCAAAATGCAGTATTATATCACTGCATGTTCTAACGATGCAATGCAGTATGCAGTTCTTGAAGCGATGGAAAAAGCCTCAGATTATCCCGATATTCTCGCTAAGGAATTTCATGCACGCTGCAATCTGATCGTCGATCGTCTTAATGCAATGCCGGGTGTTGAATGTCATCGCCCAAAGGGTTCAATCTACGTTTTCCCGAAGATTCAGGTTCCAGGTTTGAACAGTCAAGAGTTGGCCATGGAGTTGCTCAAGGATGGGGTCCTTTGTTCTCCAGGGACAGCATTTGGGCCATCAGGAGAAGGGCATCTTCGCTTTGCATTCACAATTTCACAAGAGGACATCTCTAGAGGTATGGACAAGGTTGAAGTAACTTTGAAGCGACTCAACAACCAGTAGGTGTAACTTATGATTTCAGCGGTACTGTTCTTTATCGCTGGCTTTCTTCTTGGCCACCTTATGCCACGCATTCCTTTCATGGTCTTATGCAGAACCTCTGGGTTCAACAAAGGATTTCCACCGCATCCTGAACCAATTCCACTTTCTCCTCGCCTTACCCAACGCGTCCTCCACATGCGTTGGTTCCATCGGTTAGGAACTTTTACTACTCTCTTACCCTTGTGTTTTGGATATCTTAGTATTCTTGGTGGTCAATCGACGTTTGGCTACGGTCTATTCCTTGCTGGAGGGTGGACTTTGCTTTCACGTGCACAAGTACTGCTCGACGGGCCGCCTGTTGCTTGCACACTCGAGATGGCTGAGAGATTACAGATGGTCATGAACATAGCCGATTCGGAAGAGGCATGTTGCCCACATCCACAACCTCAATGGTGGGTCGAATCGATTCGATGTGAATCGTGCTCAAAAAGGCTCGAAGAGATGCTTCGGCCAGATCTAGGGCGTCCTCGTAAGGATGGATTCTTCCGCGGAGGGTTCCGACTTTGGCTTAGTGATGGCCGTCCAATGGTTCTTCCAGATGAGTCGCAAAACTGACTCAGACCACCCAAAATCAAGGGGAACCTTTGTCTAACCATTCCAATCCATCGGATGCATGGGGCGGGCTAGTCAACGTGGACCTTTGACTGCCAGAATATGGTTGACCTTCGTAGTCTTCTGTCAAATCTTCTTGACACCACTGGCTGCTTTCTCAATTACTTATCTTCTACAACTTGATATGACCGGAGAAAACATCACGATAGGTATCCAAAGAGAAATGCTGCCTTGGATCATGGCGGCATCACTCGCCTATGGAATGTTGGCTCTCCTTCTTGCTTTGATCATGGGTGGCTATCGTCCGATTAGAATTGTTGAACGAGGTGGTTGGTTCTCCGCTCTTGGAATGTCAAGAGCAGGCCGTTCAGCATCGAGCCTACGCCGGGCACGTGAAAATTTCTCAACATCACCTCACGGCTCACTTTCAACTCTTGCGAATCGTAGAATGATGCAAGGACATTCCTTGATTTCGACGCATGGAGGTTTGTTACTCCTTGCAGTACCCTTCCAGATTCTTCTCGTGACTATTCCGCTCACATTGGTGATGATGATACCAGAATCTATTGTTCGGTTGAATCGTCGTCTTGAACTTGCCATTTTGTTGTATATCATCGGCTTGATGGTGGCTATGCGAGTCTATCCTCGTTTTTGTCGCAAATACATAGGTATTGCAACCTTTACTCGGCGATGGCTTATTTCGATGACTAAACTCTCTTGGCTTGCTCCTGTTCTCGTATTATGGCTTATGGGGCGCTTTGCAAGTTTGGTCGTTCTTGGCTGGATGGGCCAAGATACAGAGTTATCGATGACGTTTGAAACCAATCTGTTCGAAGCATTCCTAGGAAGCGCAGTTATTCCAGAAACAAGTTTCCTTGATCTTCTAACCGCCTTGGCAGTCATGCCTCTTGCAGCGTTTACAACGCTCGCAGTTTTGGAAGGAGGATCAACGAATCCTCCCGATTGGATGAATCAACCAGAGGATGTCATCTCTCGTTTCGATGGTAAGGAATCACCAGATTTCGGGTTACTTGGAAAAGTAACAACTGCGGCGGTTACGACAGGAGCTACGCTCGCAGTTGCTGCCGCGGCTGGCGTTGCTTCCAAAGGACAAGAAGTCGCCACAGGTCTTTCGGCTATGGCTTCTGCAACACCAACCGGTATAGAGGCGGTCAGTGATACGGCATCGAGCCTCTCACCTCCCTCTCTACCAACATTGAGCGATGATGTTGGCATTGATATAACAGAGTTTGATAATAGCCTTCTTGAAATTGATTCGAACGATTCACCACCATACGACCAGCCCACGATTCAGGGCCTTATTTCCGAAGAGCATCGGGGCGATGATTAGAGAGCAAACAACGACCATCTTCATATGATGTAAGTTGTTGGCACGAACGTTGATGACGATGCGACGTAGTATACCCATGCTCTTGATTACTCTCATGTTGTTTCAGACTGCCTCTTTGCTTGTACTGAATTCTGCAGAAGCAACCTCTGGTCGTGGCGGAGACAATGATGACTTCCTTGTGAAGAAAATCACTATTGGAAATGTATCAGACCCTGCATTTACGTGGGTTCAATCAGATCAGTCCACCGTTGATTACCTCATTATGGGTCAAGAGATTGAAGTGAAAGTCCAAGTGCAATTAGGAGGTAATTCCCTAACAGGTAAATCCGCAGAAGTTATGATTGAAATCGTGCATCCTATTGGATATGTCATTGAATCTTCTAATTTTACAACTCCTGACCTCTTGGGCGGGCAACAAAATGAAGGTTCGTATGTATGGACGCCGATGATTGCCCATTCCATACTCGATACGGCAACCAACGACCTTAACGGCGGCCTTATTGTCCGTGCAAGCGTCCTTTTCTCCGCGGATAACAAAAATGACAACGACGTCCTCGAGCAAGCCGTTCCTATCGCAATCATGAAGGACAAGTTCGATGGTACTACAATAGCCGTAGAGACACCGACATTTATCTCTGGCCGCTATCCTTCTGGTGGAGGAGATGCAACAGGTGCTGGAAGTTGGCAAACCGATACCGGTGGGCCTGAAGGAACCGATCACTGGCGACATTCCAATCCTGGTGCTGATTATCCATCGGGAGCACACGACCGACTTGTTCACATGTTCTTCCCCTCAGCTGGGCAATGTGGAGCACTTGGACAACTAGATCCAGGAATGTCTCAAACATACCAAACATACGTTTGCCGAAAGACTTTCTTCGCAGGAGAATTCATTTCAACACAATTCTATGCCCAAACATGGGGTTCACTCGCAGCAGGTGATAATGTAGCCTTCGAATTATGGCGAGGTTCTGGAAATTACAACAACAAGATGGAATCGCTGACATGGAACTTCACAAACGGCGCTCCAAGTCCTGCATCCGGTCAGTGGACTAACATCTCTTGGGACCCACAAGTCGATTGGGCTCAAATTCCAGGTCTATCTAATCCAGATTTGTTCCTCGGTGGAAACTCATACTCGATAGGCCTCTTGTTCAACTCGGACAATAGTGGTGCATCAGAGGGAATGCACGTCGATGATTTCATTCAATTCGGTGTTTCCAAGGTTGCCGATTTCACACTAGATGTGAACTGCGACAATCCCGAGGCTGGTTTCTCATCCCCACCTTCCAATACAGTTTCTTTGCATTGCTTGGTTACCAACAATGGGTATTCGGGCGCAACCGTGTCTGTTTATTCCAACGTAACCAATTTGACTTGGATGGATCCAGGATTCCCTTCGATTCGAATTGAAACCATAAATCCGAATGATTTCTTCTCCCCTGTCATTATTCCAAGCATTGGTGCGGGAGAAACCATCGATGTTTATGTCAATATCAGCATCCCTGCCGGTGCGGATGTACAACAACAAACTTGGCAAGTCTGGTTCCGAGACAGCGGAGGTACGAATTCAGGTGAAAAGGCCCGAGTCTCCATGAACCTCGCCGTCACTGAACAGTTTGGTGTTTCGCTTACATCCCAAACCCCACTGCTTGCAGATACCTTGCTGCCGGGAGAATCTGGCCTCATACCAGTTCGATTGCAGAACATCGGAAACCGAGACGCTTCCTACAACTTGGTTACAACCTTCTCAGAAGATGGTTGGAATGCTGTTGTCGAGAATGAAACAGGTGTTGCAGTCCCGAATCCAATCATTCTTGGAAAGGCAGATGTTGTCAACCTGTTCCTCAATGTCACTGCCAGCAACCTTGCAACTCCAGGTACGATATCATTCAATCTTCGAGCAACTTGCCCATCTTGCGGTACTTCGTTGTTCGGTGCTGACATATTGGGACGTAACATTGAGGTTCCAATCTTACGACAAGCCTCCATATCTGCTGATCAGGACACTTACCAAAGTGCAGCTGATGACGTTACTGAGACAGTATACATGACGCTACTTAACCTAGGTAATGATGACGAACAATATTCTCTTTCGCTCGGTGGCCCACATCAATACCTTTTGGGGGCGCAACTCGCAGGCGAGACTACAGCAATTCTCGACGCATGGGATGGTGAGACAACCATCATTTTGACACTACCAATGCCGGTCGGTTTGTCACCTAATCCATATTACGTGGACGTCATCGCAACCAATGTTGATGACTCCTCAGTATCCGTTTCGTACAGAATTAATGTGGAGATTCTCGATACTGCGGCAGTCGGAGTATCGGATGAATCATCCGACCAATCATTCTTACCTGGAGATCCTGCTACGACCGATCGTACATTCGAGATTACCAATTACGGAAACAGCGACGACCGATTTACCATCACGCTCGATATACCTGATGGCATGGTTGCTGAACTTATCGATCCAGTTCCAGTCGGCGGTATTGCAACCACTACAGTTATACCGTCTGGTGAAACATGGGATGCGACGGTTCGCTTCCGATTCCTTGCTGACGCTGACGGCACTCTGACTCTTGGCCTAACCGCAACTTCCGTTAGTGACCCCACAATTTCTGATACGGGTGAAGCAACGTACCTCGTCGGTCGACAGGGAACCATCGATCTTACGCCTCCCGCTCCAATCGAAATTGTAGAAGCAGATCTCATCTACACCATGGAAGTCGAAGTCAAAAACAAACTCAATCCATTGGTCTATCCAGCCCAAACAATCTCCATGGACAAAGTCCCCGATAGTGCTTGGTCAAGTTACATCAGTGTTCGAATCGCTAATGATGACGGTAGTTTCTCCCTTGAATCCGATGCGTCTCGAACCGTCACAGTTGAAGTTGAAGTTAGTGAGGCAACTCTCATCAACCTTCCTTCGGATACACTCACCGTTAACTTCACAATTTATGCAACATCATTGACGGTTGCAGATTCGCCAACCGCTAAGTTGACTGTTGTTCTCAAGAAACAATCTGCAGATAACGGTGAAGGAGACGGTACCTCCTCAGAAGAAAATGGGGAACTTGTCAAGAACATCGTTCTTTGGTCTGGTTTCTTGATTGTGGTCGGCATTCTTGGTTTCATAACCTTCAAAATCGTAACATCCGTCGATAAAGATGACGATTTTGATGACTGGGACGATATGATGTACCAAGATTCCTTGACAGCAACCTATGGTGCTGTTGCGGCTGCTCCAACAGTTCCAATGGCTCCACCTCCGATTTCTGAGCCAACGGCTATGCCCGATACGGCTTCACCTCCATCCGCTGGGCCACCACTACCACCAGAAGGTCTTCCAGATGGGTGGACTATGGAACAATGGGAGCATTACGGCCAGAAATATCTCGATGGTGAGATGTAAACTGGCCAGTCGTAGGGTTCAAGACCCAAGGCACCTCGCCCTAAACGAAGGTGAACAACATGTATGGAAATGGACAAGCACCAATCTTCATTCTCAAAGAAGGAACACAACGTACGCGGGGCCGTAGTGCTCAGTCGAACAATATAGCAGCTGCAAAGGCGGTTGCGGATTCTGTACGGTCGACACTTGGCCCCAAAGGGATGGACAAAATGTTGGTCGATTCGATGGGTGATGTTGTCATTACAAACGATGGTGCAACCATTCTCAAAGAAATGGACATTGAACATCCTGCTGCAAAGATGATCATCGAGGTTGCGAAAACTCAAGAGCAACATTGCTATGATGGAACCACTTCAGCAGTAGTTCTTTCTGGTGAACTTCTCAAGCGTTCGGAAGATCTGATCGAACAAAACGTTCATCCAACGGTCATCTGTGAAGGATTCCGACTTGCAGCGGAGAAGGCTATTTCATTGCTTGAAAGCCATGGAATCTCAACTGAAGGTAACGATGAAGTTCTCCTTGAAGTCGCAAAGACTTCCTTAACAGGAAAGTCTGCTGAAGCAGTCAAGGCATTTATGGCGGATATCTGTGTTCGTGCAGTCAACGCTGTTGGTGTCATTGACGAAGGCGAGAGGCTCGTCGATTTGAGTGATATTAAGGTGGAAAAGCGCCAAGGCGGCTCTATCAAAGATTCATCCCTTATCGATGGTATTCTTCTCGATAAAGAACGTGTCCATGCTGGAATGCCTCGAAGCATTAATGACGCAAAAATCGCACTGGTCAACTCTGCTATAGAAGTCAAGAAGACCGAAGTTGATGCCAAGATTCAGATTACTGATCCGAACCAACTCGCTTCCTTCCTAGCCGAGGAAGAGAATTACATCCGAGGTCTTGTCGATAAAATTACATCGTCTGGTGCAAACGTATTGGTTTGTCAAAAGGGAATCGATGAACTCGCTCAACATTACTTGAGCAAGGCTGGTGTCTTTGCTATTCGTCGTGCAAAGAAGTCCGATATGGAAGCACTTTCCAAAGCAACAGGTGGCCGAATCGTTACCAACATGGATGATCTTTCAGGAGATGATCTCGGTCATGCTGCACGTATTGAAGAGCGTAAGATCGGTGAAAGCGATATGACCTTCATTACAGGATGTCCGGAAGCCAAGTCGGTTTCTGTTCTTCTCCGTGGTGGAACCGAGCACGTTGTCGATGAGATTCGCCGTGCCTTCGATGACGCAGTAGGAGTTGTTTCAGTCGCCTGGGAAGATGGCTCAGTCCTAACTGGTGGAGGTAGTGTTCTCGCTGCACTAAGCCGCGACCTTCGTACATATGCCGAGACCATTGGTGGTCGCGAACAAATGGCGATTGAAGCATTTGCTTCCGCTCTTGAAATCATTCCTCGTACCCTAGCGGAGAATGCTGGACTCGATCCGGTGACAACCATCATCGCGTTGCGAAAAGCCCACGCTGATGGGGAATCACATGCTGGAATCAACGTTTACGAGGGTGGTGTTGTAGATATGCAAGCTGGCAATGTTCTCGAGCCTCTTCGAGTTGTTGAGCAAGCTATCCAATCCGCAACTGAGACTGCGATTATGATTCTTCGTATTGACGATGTCATTTCATCAAAGGGCGTTAGCATGGCTGACGGATTCGGCGGTGAAGGCGACTTCCACATGTGAGCAGTATCGCAAAAAAGCCCACAATATTGTCCATGGTCACGTGGCAAGGTTGAAAGGCCGATGTTCAGTGGAAGAATTGTCCGCGAAGCGGACGCTTTGGAGGTCATGAAATGACAGTCGTTGCAAAGGTTTGGGTTGATGAGGATTGCATTACGTGTGATGCTTGTCAAGACATTGCTCCTGAAGTGTTCGTAGTAACCGATGAAACATCGCAAATTTTGGCTGCTGTCAGAGTCGATGGAGGATTTGATCGAAACGAAGGCATGAGCCCACTTTCTGGTGATTTTGGAACACAATATGCTGAGATTATTCTCGAAGCCGCTGAAGCTTGTCCTGTTGAAGTCATTAAGTTCGAACTTGTTAGTGATGGAGCAGAAACAGAAGCAGTTGCTGAAGCACCTGTTGCTGAAGCGGTCGCAGAAACTGCTCCAGCTGCAGTAGCCGTTGGCGGTGCAGCATCAGAGGAACTTACGGCCCTTATGGGTGGAGACCGTTCGTTGACGATTCTCTTCGGTTCTCAGACTGGAAATGCAGCAGGACTTGCTGAAAAGACAGCCAAGATGGCATCAAATTACGGTCTTTCAGCAAGCGTTGTCGACATGGATGGTTACGATAAGTCAAACCTTGCGAACATCAAGCGTCTTCTCATAATTACCTCTACTTGGGGCGAAGGTGAAATGCCTGATAACGCTGAAGAGTTGTGGCAAGCGGTTCAATCCGGCGCTCCTGCACTCGCATCCATGCACTATTCCGTGTGTGCAATCGGTGATACATCCTATGACGAGTACTGTAAGGCAGGACTTGACTGGGATGGAAAATTAGCCAGTCTTGGTGCAACCAGCGTTCAAGAGATTAAACTCTGCGATGTTGACTTTGAACCTCCATGGAATGAATGGGTCCAAGAAGCACTTCCGCGTATTGCTTGTGTTGATGATTCAGGAACCTTGCAAGTTGAACTCGTTGAAGAAATGAAAGCATATGGAGCCTCCGATGACGATGATATTGTTGAGGGAGACTTTGCTCCAGGTATCATCGATGCAACCGAAATCGAGGTTGAATTGGAGTTGTTCCGCTATTGTCCTGCTCAAGGTGAGCGTGGCTGGGATGTTGTTGCAACCTCGGTTCCAGCATCCGCATCTCTCGAAGATCTGTTCACTACCTTCCAACGCGATGTTGATGGAAGCTTCGCCTTCCGTCGTGGTGTTGTTGGTGGAACTTCGACTACGGGTGTACGTGCTAATGGAAGAGTTGTTCTTTCCGATGTGGCTCGAGTTGGCGATATTGTCTCAAATGGCCGATTGAAGGTTGAGCCACTACCAGGATATCCAGTAATTCGAGATTTGATCGTCGATACTCGTAGATTCGAAGAAAACCGAAGCAAGGCTAAACCTTGGATTCAAGCAGATCCACGTGAAGGAGAACGTCTAATCAGTGGACAGGCAGTTGGTGTACTTGCTTCTGAGACCGCTCTCGCACTCTATCAGATGAACGCTGTTTCCAGCCACATGCTTGCACATGGAATGTCCGATACTGTTGATTTTGATCCAGAATATGAAGGCCCTGGAATTCATCTTCAGCGATGGGTTCGCATTAATGATCCTAGAACCTCAGAAAAGCACCGAGCACAACTAATGTCATCTTTGCAAGACAAAGGAGGTATTTGGGGAGAAGCTGATTCTGCTTCAATCGCTCGCCATGGTATGACGGGCGCAATGCTTGCAAATACCCTCAATGATGCTCGCAGCCGCCTGCTTACCGAATACAAGAACGCCGGCCGACATGGACGTCTCGTCAAATGGTACGGTCGGTCTGTCAAGTGGTCAGGTAAACTCAACGAAACAACACTGTATCGACAAGTTCTCGGACCACTGGGTCTTGTTTCCAACGTCTTTTCTGGTGTTTCCGCACGAATGATGCTTGGATTTACTAGAACTGGAGGCCCTCCAATCCGCAGTTTGCAAGCACTACTACTCCCGCCTGCAGGTGTTGGTAAGATTCCTAATATGTTCAATAGCAAAGTCGAAAGTCATCACGAAGTGGTTAGTTTGTTCAATGAGCTTGATCAACGATTCTGAGGTGTTTTGATGAAGGTAGCATATTATCCCGGAAACGTGGCTCGTGGTGCTATGATGGAGGTTGAAGATTGTATTCAACCACTTTGCAAAACGCTCGGTATCGATTTGATTGAACTTCCAAAGGCTACCTCCGATGGAGGTAACATCATCCGACAAGCTTCTCCTCGTCTTCAACACGCTCTTGCTGCTCGAAATCTTGCTCTTGCTGAGGAGAAAGGTTTGGACATAATGACATCGTGTGCAACCTCGCATAGCATTCACTGCGATACTGCTTCTACTATGGAAGCAGATCCTGTAATGGCTTCACAATTGAACAATCTTATCGCACGCACATCCAAGATTGAATATGCAGGAGATGCTAAGTCTCGCCATCTCTTACATCTTATTGTAGAAGAGATTGGTCTTGACAAGGTTAAGGATGCTGTATTGAACCCTCTAAACATGAATATTGCAGCATATTACGGACCATACATGCAGCGAGATGGATTCTGTGGTGAAGATGACCCGTTCAACCCGCATTATCTCGAAGACCTCATAACTGCTCTTGGTGGTACCCCTGTCGCTTACGATGCTCGATGTCAGAGTGTTGGTTCTCCAAGTCTTCTTACCAATGAGAAGACCGCATTGCGCATGACTGCATCCGTTCTTTCAGAAGCTAAGGAGAATGGTGCACAACTCGTTGTGAGTGCATGTACTATCTCTCACGCAAATCTTGACTCCTATCAGGTCAAGGCAGGTAGGATTACTGGTAAGGATACATCCGTACCCGTTATCCATCTCGCAGAATTGGTTGCTTTTGCTCTCGGTCACTTCCCTGACCGTTTAGCACAACTACGAACCCGTGCCATGATCATTGGCGGTTGATATCTCGACCGTCAAGAACTGGACTCCAAGGGTCGATGTTATCTTCTTCAAAATCGAAGAGACTCTTTTGCGAACGTGAACGCGTATGCAAAGTTGGGGCTTTTGATGATTTAGGGGAAGATGAATCCGTTTTATTTTCGTTCTTATCATCTTCAATATCCTCTTCTATAGATTTCAAACGCAATCGTTCTTCCGCCAAAAATTGCAATGCACTCTGCTTAAAATCGTCTCCAATAATTTCAAACTCAAGCATTTCCCCTTCTTTACGAACTTTGTATGATCCTAGAGGCGTCTCCAAACGCATACGAGCAAGAACGCTATGCATACGCTTTTCTCGATTCCTTGAAGCGTGTAAGACGTATACATCACGAGTATCGTTTGCAACCAATACATGCACAGAACCGCTTCGTTCTCGGGCTGTACGTCCTCTTCGTTGAATTGCTCTAATCGCACTCGGAACCGGTTCGTAAAACAAGACCATCGAGGCAGAAGGTACATCCAATCCTTCCTCTCCAACAGAGGTCGCAACGAGAATATTCATCTCACCATTACGGAATCTTTCCAGTTGAGCAAGTTGCTGTTTTTG
>CEVR01036841.1_pt1 | contig 16178 bp, 17 predicted proteins | sample 356541 | NCBI WGS metagenome assembly CEVR01 (sample SAMEA2623734, study PRJEB7988) | marine metagenome | isolation source: saline water (ENVO:00002010), including
CGCAGGTCCCTTAGTCTATCCTCGGTACCCATCATGTCTTTCGCCAATCAGTCAAAATGTTAGACCGTCTTTAGGGGTTTTGTGAGCATTTCTACACCGCAAGCACTTCATAGACGCCCCTACACACAGCCGAATATGGGCGGAAGGCAGCGCATTGTCATAGCAAAACCCGGCCTTGATGGTCATGACCGTGGTGCTAAAGTTGTTGCAAGGGCCCTCAGAGATGGTGGGCATGAAGTCATCTACACAGGATTGCGTAGAACTCCGGAGCAAATTGTTCGCACAATAATGGATGAAGATGCACGTTTTGTGGGTTTATCCTCGCTTTCTGGTGCTCACAGTCACCTTTTCCCAAGGATATGTTCGTTACTCAGAGAATCCGGGTTGAATGATGTTATCGTTTTTGGCGGAGGAATCATACCAGAATCTGACAGACCTCCGCTATTCTCTGCTGGAGTAAGAGCAATTTTTGGACCTGGCACCCCATCTACTGAAATCTTGGAGTTTATCGAAGAGGCATCAACCAAGGATTGTGGTGTAGGCTCGGATAGTGGTTGGTTCTGGGGTGAGTGATTGGACCGCAGAACACTCGCTAGGCAGCTATCTGCCATTGAAAATGGCGAGATGAAAGTTGAATCATATGTTGATGGCGATGTAATTGCAATAACAGGTCCGCCAGGAGTGGGTAAATCTTGCATTGTCGATTCAATCTTGCATAGGTTAGCACCAGCAAAAAATATTGCAGTTTTAGCTGTCGATCCTACATCGCCTCTCAGTGGAGGTGCACTCCTAGGAGACCGCATAAGATTGAGTGTTTTAGACGACAAATCAAAATCGGATTCTATCTATGTTCGTAGCGTGGCTACAAGATCTTCTAGTGGCTCAATACCTTCTATAATTCGTGACCTAGCAAGCCATTTATTAGTCAACAATTTCGATTTAGTAATTATTGAGACCGTAGGTGCGGGCCAGGCAGAAATGCGTTGTGCTGCGATTGCAAATCGAATAGTTGTGGTAGAAGGTCCTGCCAGAGGAGATGGCATTCAAGCCGAAAAAGCGGGCTTGTTAGAATTAGCTGATTTAATTGTGGTAAACAAATCTGATTTAGATGGCTCTGATAAAGTTGTAAATGATTTGACAATTTCTCTTGGATTAACATCGGATGCTCCACCGATTCTCAAGACTAGTGCCGTAACCGGAGAAGGTTTGGATGATTTATCTGAACTAATTACTAGATTAGATGAAAGGACATCATCTAAGCGCGCTCGTAACCGTCAACAATTACTCATGGCGCATGAAAATATACTCACCGCAAATCCCCACTTTGAGGCCGTTCTTGACCGCATGTCTGAAGAAGGGTTAACGCTCGATGCTGCACTGAGGGAACTCAATGAGCGACCAAATTGAATTGACAGATCCGGTAGACCACTCTGTTGGTGGGATGTATGGACACATGTTCAGAAGAGGCTTCCATATTGGGATGTCGATAATTCCGTTCATTTATTTCGAATTTGGAGAAAAAATTGCTGATTACTTTTCTGTTACAGTAATACAAGTTGTTTCGTTTTTGACACTTGTTTTGGTATTTGGTGAAGCGCTTCGATTGAAATTAGGAATCACAATTTTTGGTCAGCGTGATTATGAATCTAAACAGGTTAGCGCTTTGGCTTGGGGCGGTTTTGCAGTAGGAATGACTTTCCTTATTTTACCGGAACATCCAGAGTTGGTTTGGCCACTCATTCTGTCATTGTCATTAGGTGACCCATTCTTAGGCGAGATACGTAGAATGGGTCTAGAATCTAAGACGGTATTCTTCTATGGTTCAATTTTTATCGCATTGATTTGGATTGCTTGTTCGTTCCAAGTAGATACTCCATTGTGGATGGCAGTGGTGATGGGACCATTGTGTGTAGCTGCAGAGTGGCCAAGGTTGAGATGGGTAGATGATAATGCAACGATGCTGCTTATTCCTTTGTCTGCTACAATAATGCTTATCCCTTGGATGTAGAACCATTATGTTGAAATGGCGTATCGTACCGCCAATGTATAGGTGAGACGCCATGAGTGAAGAAGCTCCATCCGCAGACCCTCCTCAGAGTACCTATCTGCTAACATTTTTATTGTCATTTATCTTACTGATGGTAACTATGTTCGTATATCCACTTTGGTGAATTGAATCAAAGCAAGATATCTTGAATGAATAGGTATAGCGCAAGATATGTGTGGAATAGGCGGTATGCTCGGTCAGCCGGACCAAGCCGTACTATCACGCATGAATCGGCTCATGGAACATCGTGGCCCAGATGGAAATGGAATTTTCTCGGACGATTATTGCGGACTTGCTCATTCTCGTTTGGCGATCCTCGATATTGCAGGTTCACCCCAACCGATTTACGGCCCTGGTAAAGTTGCTGTCGTAAATGGCGAATTCTACAATCACCTTTCATTGCGCGATAAAATGTATAGGTATACCACAAATGGAGATAGTGAAGTGGTTTTGTCTCTACACAATGGAAAGGGTGATGCTAATCACCATGCCAAATGGGTATCAAAGCTAGATGGCATGTTTGCATTTGCATTATGGTCTGATGAACAATTAATTTTGGCTAGAGATCCGGTTGGAATCAAACCATTAATGCGTACAATTATCGATAATACACTATTATTTTCTTCAGAAGCTAAGGCTCTAAGAGCGCATGAAGAATACATTCCCAAAATTGACGATTTAGCAATGCGAGCAAGAATTGCTTGGGAATATCCACTGGATGCAACAACGCTATTCGCAGATGTCCATCAAGTTCGTCCAGGTACTGTTGAAGTTTGGGAATTAGTTGATGGCATTCCATTAATGACAAGTGTTTCTAGATTTGAAAAGCAGGTTGTGAATCCTGCTACATCATGGAATGACCCTGAGGGCTTACTGGAATCATTTGTTGAGAGTGTCAAGGACAGGCTGATGGCAGATGTCCCGGTAGGAATTGTATTATCGGGAGGCTTGGATTCTAGTTTGGTTTGTGCTGTTGCAAGGGAGGCTGCACAAAGAGCAGAGCAGCCTGTTCCTGCTTGTTGGACAGTCGCAGAAAGTGAAGATAATCCCGACTGGCAAGCTGCTGAATTAGTCGCATCGAGCCTAGATTTAGAACATCATCAATATATTCTCGAAGAAGATTCATTCAACTCTAGACTTCCAGATTTGGCTTGGCATGGCGAAGATTTAGACCTTACAGTATTGTTTTTCCAACCACTATTTGCAAAGATGTCTGAATCGGTAACTGTTGGCTTATGCGGCCAAGGTGCTGATGAACTTCATGCTGGCTACCCTCGTTATCGTGATCTTAAATCCCATGCAATTGATATCAAATCAAGACTCGATGAATTGAATTGTAATCTTTCAAATCTTGAGGGAGAACAGTGGTGGGCTGAAAATCACTCACCAGAAAATCACTGTGGAAGTTTGGAGGATTTTTTACAATTTGAATTAGACCATGGACAGTTATCGAATTTCCAGTTAAGGTTAGTCGACAGACATTCTATGGCGCATGGTCTTGAGGTGCGCGTACCATTTCTCGGATATAGGCACCGTAATGCTTCGAATAAATTACCAATGGATTGGAGGCTGCCGCCAAATTTAGAGGAGAAAGCAGCCTTGAGGAAAGCGGCAGATTTGACGGACTTACCATCTGAGATTGTTAGGCGTCCAAAGTTACCAGCAGGTAGAGCAACTTCCCCGAAATTAATCGACGAAGTACTTTCAGAACTTCAACCACGGGTTCAAGACATAGCCGCCCGTCACCCTAGCATGGAGAAGGCATTACTAAGGCAACCTGACATCGCAATAGGGTTGGGTTTGTTTGAGGCTATGCATATTCTTGATGGTGGCAGAACTAGAAGAAATGGCGATGCATCTTCTCTTTTGGATGAGGTGATTGGATGACCTTTGTTCATGAATTGAAGCAACGTCTCGAGGAAAATCGAGAAAAGATTAGCCAGTGGATGGCTCAAAAACGTGCAGAGGTGCCTATACCAATTTACGGGAGTGTCGACATTCGAGATGCAGGTTGGAAGGTTGCAGTTGTAGATGCGAATCACTTTCCTGCAGGGTTCAATAATACCTCTCCTGAGGATGAAGTCCACATTGCTCAACTATTGAAGAATCACATTAATAGGAAACACGAAGGATGCACCTGGGTTCATTTGTATCCTGAATCTCACACCAGAAATCCCGGGTATGTTGAGAATGTTGCAACGATTAAGCGGCTGATTATTTTAGCCGGATTTAGGTGTACGGTTGGTTCGCCTGAGTTGGAGGGCCATGGTTCATTAGCAGGAATTTCTGGCCCTCTGAAACTGGACACTGTTGAAGTCTCTGGGGAACAATTGTTGGTTAAGGGTGAGAAACCTTGTCTTGTACTTCTCAACAACGATCTAACTGAAGGAATGGTTGCTGGTCTTGGTACACATCAAGTTTCACCACCTCCTCACATGGGATGGCAGAGAAGAAGAAAGAGTGAACACTATCAGTGTCTACAAAGTTATGTTGATGAGATTTCAGAAATCTTAGATATTGATTCATGGCATTTGATGACTACATGGTTTGTTTCCGAAGACAAGTGCCTCGAGAAAGAAACCTGTCGACAAATACTTGCTGCAGAAGTAGATGAGTTCCTCGCCAGAATTGCAGCTAAATACGAGCAACTTGGAATCGAAAGAGAACCCGTGGCTTTTATCAAAAATGATAGAGGAACTTACGGATTAGGAATAATGGCTGTGACAAGTGGCGATGAATTACTCAATTTGTCGAATCGTAAATTCAAGCGTTTGATGTATTCTAAAGGTGGAGTAGATGTAGAGAACTTCCTTATTCAAGAAGGCGTTCCTACAGTGATAAATACTGATGAAGGAGCTCCAGTTGAGCCTGTTGTATATCTTGTGGACGGGGAAGCAGCGTCTTGGTTTTATCGAATCAATTCGAAGAAAGGAGAGATGGAAAATCTAAATTCTCCATCAGCCGAATTCAAATCTTACAGTGAAGTAGGAAAGCAATTTGGAGAACATGCTCATGGCTGGCATGCGCTTGTTTCAGAATTATCAATGCTAGCCATGGGTGCAGAATCACAAAAACAGATGGAGGGTTAATTTGCGAATTCATTGTTTGGGTGGCGGCCTAGTAGGTTCCTTTGTGACTAGGCGATTAGTAGAGGCAGAATTAGATGTCCATTTGTACGATATCGAAGAGCGTGATACGCAAGCAAATTTTCATTTGTGTAATGCATTGACTGCTGATCACAGCCATGCTGATATCATAGTGAATATGTTACCGGGTTCTCTCGGAAATAAGATGACCTCAATTCTAAAAGATACAGGTCAGAGAATAGTGGATTTGTCATTTAGTGAATCAACTCCTGATTTATTGGATGGTGTGTCAAGCACGATTTTGTGGGATGTCGGAATTGCTCCTGGTTTATCGAATATGCTCGTATCCTCTGCATTCCGTAAATTTGGAGTTCTCGATGAAGTCAGTATCAAAGTAGGAGGTAATCCACAACTACCAGATGAAGAATGGTCATACATGGCACCGTTTTCTCCTCATGATGTCATTGCAGAATACACTCGACCTGCTAGGGTCATTCAGCAAAGTGAACAAATCGAAGTTCCTGCAATGACGGATTTGCATTCAATTGACGCTAATGGGAGAGAGATGGAAGCCTTCCTAACGGATGGATTACGTTCACTACTAGCCATGCCTGCCAAGAAGATGGGCGAGTATACCGTTAGATGGCCCGGTCATATTCAAAAGTACCAAAATAGTAACTTGAGTCCAGAGGAACTCGTTGATGCTTGGGCTCTAGACCCACTACGTTCCGAATTCACATGGATGGAAGTAGTGATTTCTTCTGGTGATGAAAAGATTACTTGGATAATAGAAGATTTAGGCAAGAATGGTGATTCTAGTATGGCTAGGACAACCGGATTAGTTACTGCATGTTGTGTAATTGCTTGGATAGACCGGCCAGATATGTTTGGCTCAGGAGTTTATGCCCCTGAAGACCTGCCTGATGATGTGATTCAACTTGTGATTGAAGTAATGCGTTCAGAAGGTGTTTCAATCGAAATGCGATGATGGTGATTCCATGAATAGAGTTGCAATCTATGCACTAACTATTGTTATTGGTCTCTATGTTAGTGCAGAATATGCTGAATGGCCGGTCAACATATGGTGCATTGGTTTGTTCGTCTGGCTGTTCAAAAATGCAGCTAGGAAGGAAAGAATCGAGATGATTACCGTTTTGGCTTTTGCAACTCCTATGGAATTATTTTTCTCGGAAGTTTGGTTGATTTACGAATACCAAAGAGGTTTGATGCCATTATTTGTTCCCGTAGGACATTGGTTTTTGTTTGATGCAGGAAGAAGAATTAGTGCTTATCTTCCAGTACAAAAAGCAATGATTAGTTTGTTTCCCTTTATTCCCTTAGTTTTCTACGGTGTTTGGACAGGGGGAGACACATCCGGTGTGATTCTGCTTTTGTTAGTTCTTGCCTTCACAAAATGGGGTCCGCAACCCGCTCTTTACGCAACCATGGCTTGGGCTGCACTTTTGATGGAATTGTGGGGCACCTATCTTGCTAATTGGACTTGGGCCAATGAAGTTCCGTGGACCGGATTAACAGCCTGGAATCCACCATTACTCGTTGGCGCATTCTACTGCCTAGGTGATTTGTTAGTGAATCTAAGTGTGGAGAGGTTTGAAGGTAAGCACCCGTTGGAGGCGGCTGAATGACCTCTCGCGATGATCTTGCAAAGCGGCGTGAAGCTGAGGCTGAACGCATAGCGATTTCACTTGCTAGACAGAAAGGTGAGCGTAGAGCATCGATTAAGGGAGGCGATGGCACAGTCGCTTGGGTAACCGAGAATCTGTGCATTGGTTGTGACCAATGCACGATAGTATGCGATGATGATGCTATTGAATTATACTTCAAAGACATGGTTTCTCCTTTGCTGGAAGTCCCTAGCAATCGTAAGGCAAGGATAATTCGTGACGCATGTACAGGATGTCGGCTATGTGTTTTAGCATGCCCAACCGATGCAATTACAATGATAGATAGGTGATAATATGTCGAAACAACCAGAACACGAAGGTGCCCAAAGATTCGGTGGAGAATTTGGTCCAAATCGAGGCCCAAACACTACCGGTGTATCGCTATCCACATTCAAGACTCTAGTTTGGGTATCAAATATTGGAGGCTTGCTATTGGTGGTTTTTGCCTTGGAATTTTTGTTTGTTCAACAAGAATTTGGAATGGGTCTTGGATTCTTAATCGCAGGAGTAATCGTTGCTCTATTCCCATCAAATTATGAGATTAGAGGAATGGAAGAGGACGATTCACCCTGATCACTTAACCTGGAACTTTTCTCCACAAGATGGGCATTTGACATTTCCACTATACCCTTGTGGTACCTTGAGTGGAGAATCACAATGAACACAATTGATTACAACTTTGACATCGATGTCTTCGTTTTTCCCATCTCCCCAAACCAACGGTACTGGGGATACAAAATCCGCCATGTTAACTGCGGTTCTGAGATAATTTGGAGTCCCTTCTCTGAAATTTGAGGGCGCTGCAGTGAATAATGGCATTGCGACAACCAGTATACAGAATCCTGAACAGACTAAGGACAATTCAACTGGCCAAATGCCCCCCATACCAACTGAAAGCGGACTTACTTCATCATGGTAAGCCAAGGACAGCATTCCTGAAATTATTAGTGTGATTAGGGTAATTTGCAGTCCTATTCTATATCCTTGTACCGAAAGTATACCTCCGAAAATATATGCGATACCAATCACTAGTGCAAAGAATGACTCTTCTGCTTGCCACTCGCTGAATAATATTGCAACAGCGGCTCTAAAGAATCCATACATGACAATCCCAATACCTGTAATTTGAACAACATTAGTTGTGTTGTTTGTAATGAATATCTGAGGTTGTTGGCCACCATACATTTGTTGTTGGCTAAGTTGGACCTGTTGTGGACTCGGAGCTGGCTGTGGAGATTTAGATTCATCATCCTCCATCAAGCGTATGACAACTTCGGCCTTGTTTCCACTAACTCGCAAACCCCTTTCCTTACACATGGTCTTGAGGTCAAGTAGGGTTAGGCTGTCATAGTCCATAGCCCATTGTCAGACTTGTCATAAATCAAGTTTGACCCGACATTTTGTCTAAGTTGCAGATTAAGCTTCAACTGAAAAATCTACAGAACATTGAGCGAATTGAGTTGTTGCATCTTCAGCAATAGATTTCTTTGCTTCAACTTGACGAGCCAGGAATGAAACCACATCTAGAATTTCGATATCGTGGCGCTCATCACCTTCGAACTTGAGACATTCAAAGTGTGATACACACTTTGGACAGGATGTGATCATAACATCTGCTCCAGTATTTCGGATTTCTTCCATACGAGAAACTCTCAGCGCTCTTGCGTTTTCATTACATGACATCATGCTTGAAACTCCACAGCACATTGCATCCTCGCCATGGTGTTCCATTTCCACGAGTTCAACGCCTTCTACACCAGCAACTAACTGGCGTGGCTCTTCATAGATGCCCATCTGCCTTCCGAGCCTACAAGGGTCATGATAGGTCACAGTCAAGTCGTTTTCAGCTTTCATTTCCATGTCGAATCCATTCTCGATTAGGAACTCAGTAGTGTGCATAACTTTGACACCTTCAAGTTCATAGTCACGAGCGAATGTACGGAAACATTCTGCACACGATGAAACTAGAGTATCAATTCCAGAGGCTTCGATCTTCTTCTGGTTGTAAGCCTTCAATTTCTCAAATACTTCATCTAGTCCCTGCCATTTCTGGTCGTGACCACAGCACTTTAGGAAATCTCGGCCGAGATAAGATACATCTGTTCCCATTTCTTCGAACAGGGTGAATGCAGCTGTTGTTGTTTCTCCAAGGTCCATAGAGCCCTCATTCAGGTGGCTAAAGACCATTTCTTGGTCTAGATAGTCAACACAACCCGGGTAATATCCTACATTGGAATCGATAGGATATTCTTCGACGGAAACGAAATCAGCATCGCTTTCTTCCTCTGCTTCAGCAGCAAGAACTGCTTGCAGAACAGTGTGAGGGATTTCAGCAGCTGGGCCACCAACAATCAATGAGCGTCGAATGTCCACGTAGGAGTCGTAGTCTACTAGTTGTGGACATGCGTTTGTACATGCAGTACAGGTTAGACAAGAGTACATTGGTACACCATCGTCTTCATTGTTCCATGAGTTGTAGATGATATTCAATTTGTCACCAGCGTTGAACAATCGAACAGGACATGCATCGTCACAAAGATCACAACCGTAACACTTGTTCATTTCGAACTCATATCCACGTGCCATATTTCTGAGAACCACGAATACGATTGCACCAGCAGTGATACAAGGAATGAACATAGCATAGGTCAACTTAGCGTCCAATGCTAGAGGATTCTTGTGATAGGTTGGGTTCACAATCACTCCCATGTTGTCTCCTTCAAGTTCCAAGTCTAGTGAGTTAGAAAGGTCGACAGTCATACCTCCGAGGCCATTTCCAGCATCATCGTCGTACAGTAGCAAGGGTTGGAATGCTTGAATCATGAATAAAGTTTCAACAGTTACAGAATCATTGGTTCGCAAACCATCTGTAGATTCGACTCTGAATTCGTAATCATACAATCCTGAATCTAATTCAATTCCAGCTTCACCGCTGTTACAGTCAGTGTCGATTACTACATCGCCACTACTTCTTTCGGTAATTACAAGACTAGATTGAATCATACTTGATGTTGAATCTCCTCCATCGATTAGAACTTCACTAGCTCTTGTTGCACAAGTGGCGTCAACCGGCACAGTCTTGAAGTCCGTATCTTCAGGCCAATAATCGTCTGTAATACTGAATGAACCAGTAGACCAAATGGTTCCATCTGCAGTGTAATTTTCTATACCGGTGGCACCATTTACTCCTGAATCGAGATCTTGATGGCCATTATTATCTGAGAAATCAATCAAGTAATATCTCGTCGGTTGATAAATAGTCCAATCCATCCATGCAGAAGCAGGTACAATATCGCCTTCGAATCCTTGTTGGTCCATGAATTCATTTCTTTCATGAACTTCGACATCCGTAGGTTGAGACCGCATTTCTTCTAACTTCTCGTAATCAGAAATAGTCAGTAAACCTCTAGCGTCCCAGAATCCATTATCATAGACTGGATAAGTTACGACGCTAGCAGCGGTAGCAACAATGAATGCACCGACGATGAGTTTCTTACCGTGAGCAGGAGTGAACCTTGCACCCCAGGCATTATTGAATAGCCATTTTGCAATAAAGTAAATCATTATCCAAAGAAGAATTCCCGTCATCACCCAGGGTATCATGTTGAACAATTCTGCAATCCATGGATCTCTTGTCCCACACAGTAAATCTCCATGACTATCCAATTTACAGAAGTCACTTCGATTCTTGCCGTACAACTCCAAGAAAATATTGATTGAGAATACAGAAATGAACCATATGTGGGCAAGGTAGACAACTCCAGCGCTTGCAAACCATGGGTCCTCAACAGGCCTCTTCTCACGGCCACCTAAGAATGGAGGAAGTGCAAGAATTCCCACTGGGATTCCAGTTAGGAATGCTCCCCACCAAGCAGCGTTCCATGGGAATGAAGGTTGACCAAAGAAATCACCTACAGGGCCCAAAGGCACGTCAAACTGAGGGAGGTATTCACCCCATCTTAGATATCCATATGAGAACAATACATACCAATCAGGGAAAACGAATCCAGCTTGTGCGAAAGGATCCGCTGCACTGTGTAATGGAGGTGGAATCAACCAAGCATAGAACAGTAGAACACAGGTCATGAATCCGAAAATCAGAGTGTCACGTAGAACTTCATGCGGCCAGAAACCATGACCGGAACGAGTACGCTTTCGCCTTTCTTCTGCAGATTCTAACTGCTGTTTTTGCTCCATGTACGAAGAAGCCACCGCGCCAAAGTTGTCGATTAATCCCAATCTTATCCCTCCAATATCAATGCGGCTCCGCTATTCCTTGTACCCATACAATGAACAAATGTATGATAATCAGTGTTGTAACTATCACTGGTAAGATGAATACGTGAATGAAGTACATTCTGGTTACTGTTCGGTGTGACAAGGATGAACCACCGAAAAGTAGAGTTGCAATATTTTTACCAATCAACGGTGTAGCATTTGCTAAGTTGATTCCAATAACTGCAGCACCGTATGCCAATGTATCCCAAGGCAGTAAATATCCAGAATATCCGAAAACAATAGTCAGCGCCATCAGTGCAACTCCGATTAGCCAGTTTAACTCACGTGGATTTCTGTATGCTCCGGTGAAGTATACTCTACACATGTGTAAGAATACTGATGCTACCATGAAGTGGGTTCCCCAGTGGTGAACTGCACGGATAATGTAGCCGAATGGTAGTTGAGTCATGATGAACTGCATACTTGCGTAAGCAGGAGAAGGATCACCTTCACCACCCGGGACGTAGTATATTCCCAGAACGGTTCCAGTGATTACAAGAATAATGAATGAAAGGAAAGAAATTCCTCCTAAACAATACAGAGGATACCAATACCAAATAATTCGTAGTTTGTATTTCTCTGCGTGAGTAAGTGGCATTTGTCTGTGCATGTTGTAATATGCGCCCTTGCTCATATTCCAATAATCTTGAATTCGGAATCTCGTGTCAAGGAATGAAAATACCCAAAGGAATGCACGTTCAGCGAATCCCATCTTTCCACTTGATTGTACAGCACGCAGAATTTCTCTGCGTGGTATTTCTTCGTTTTCTTTTCGCAGTGTAAATGCGATTAGAACGATGATGAAAGCGATAAAGAACCAAAGTACCCAGAATATTGTGCTCATTTAATCACCTCAGTCGCAATAGGTCAACCAGCCCGTGTAATCCGAAGATGCTTCGATAGTATCTCCGTTCATAATAATTGGAATAATTGGCAAACCTAGTGGAGCAGGCCCACCGGCCCTTCTAATTCCAAGATATTCGAATGCTGCACCTGTTGACCTGTTCGAGTTTCTGTTAACTTCTATCGCCGTAGGGTCGAATCTGCTGGAGTGACAAATGCAGAACATTTTGCTTCCACCGTCGTCACCGCCTCCAGGTGTCCAGTTATCATCGGTTTGAGTGTTAGAAACTAATTGCCATCCTGGGATACAACACAAATGTGTGCATCTAGCGAAACTCATAACCAAATTGTTGTTAGGATCGAAAACTTCAGGATTTCCTAGTAGGAATTCAGTGGCGTGTCCAACATAGTTTCCTCCAATGTCGTAACCTGCCATTTCTTGGAACCTAGGAGAGTTGTCGGCAACCGGCTTGCCAGAGTTTTGAGAATGCGGCACATAGTTTACAATAACTGGCAGTCCATTCCAAACTCCTTGAGCACCAGACATCCCTACGTTAGAGCTAGCGGCTTCACTCTCGAAGTCAGATTTCATCATTGGTTGAAGGTGTTTAGCGCCATACCATGCTTCTTCTTCTCGACCCTTAGCCCAGTACAATACCGAAGAGTCTCCCCCTCCTCCACCAGAAGGAGGCATTAGAATAGATGCGAAACCAAGTGCTCCCAATGTAGCGGCTAGAACACCACTTGCTGCATTGAATCCATACCTCATGAATTGCCTGCGGTTCACCGAAACTTCTCCCAATGAAGACAAAACAGAATCTTCAAGAGATGGTGCTGGCCTTAATCGCTTATCATCCATAATATCACCAATTGTATTCTCTCCAATCCTTCTGATGTTCAGGGATGTACTTGTTCTGGCTGTGCTTAACAATAATCGTGTCAGGTAGGACCCATTTGAGATACACAATTCCCATCAAAATAAGTGTGCTAAGGCCCATTGCCATGTGGTAAGATAACTGTTGCTGCTCCCACGCCGAGCCGTTGAGTAGTCCATAAAGCATCGTTCCAAACCAGTACAATGACCAGAAAATACCCCATGCGAAGAAGAATGTTGTCAGGGCAGAATTTCCAGATGGTGCAAGCGATGCTGAAATTATTGTTCCAGGTTCTGCAGGATTGAAAACACCGTGGTTAATTGCAGCGTCCATCTGCTCTTCTGTGAGTGATGCATCTTCTAGTGCAACTCTTGCATCCTTGACGCTTACTTTGCCAGATGCAACCTTTTCCAATAATTGGGTGATTGTGTCCTTAGCCATCATTGGTCACCTCTTCTGTTAATCTTATATCTCAAACGAAGTAAGTTGCTACGTCCCTTGTATGATGTTGAGAATCCGTATCTTAGTAGCAGTCCACAGAATATGATTACGGCAATTACTGCTCCAAATCCTAGCAATCCTAGCCAGTGTGCTCTGAATCCAGCTCCTAAGGTTGAGATGTCAATTTCTCCTGCACTACTTTCAGGTGCTTCAGGTGTCCCGCTTCCTGCGATTAGTGAGCGTGTCCCTCTATTGTCATCTTCTGCAACTTCGATGAGATTGAAAACGATCTGGTTCCAATAATCGCCTGCAGGGCCATCAGCGCCATTTACAGCATTTGCACTAATCCAGAAATCAACTGTTGTTCCGGTCGAATTATCTGCAGGTGCAGTCCAAGTGATTGCGAAGATTCGAGAGTTTGGCGATTGATGAGTGAGAGTGGTCACATCATCTTCCCAGTTTTCTCCATCTCCGGCTAATTCTCCTGCACTAACTCTGGCTGAGAATCCACCCATGTTGGTATCAGGACCTCCAATTATTTCGAGACGCATATCATATGCAGTACCTGCAACCCATGTGTAAGGGACATCAACCAAGATTACCATTACCGAATTGCTTGGTTCTTCGCCGTGACAAAGACATCCTTCTTTAGCAACATCAGCGATTGTGTAATCGCCGTGAGGTTGCTCTCCTCCTATACCGTCTGGATAGGCATTTGTAATGCCCGGGAGAAGCATCAAAGTCACTAGGACCATTGGCAGGATGCTTCGACGGAAAATCCTCGACATTAGCATAGCCAACCCCAACGGTTTGTGCCACTCGGATTGCCCCTATAATCGTTCCTTGCCCTATCTTCGATAGGGGGTCATGCAGTGTAACATTTTGGAGTATTTTTTTCCCTAAACATACAAAGGCAAATCATATGTTCAATCACGATGAGGAGAGTACATGTCAGACCACCCTTTTGAGAATACATACGACCTCTCAAATGAACAACTTCTGAAGTTAGAAGAAGCAGAAGATGAGATGCTGAAAAATAATCTTGGTAAAGCTGAAGATATTCTGCTTGAAATGCTAGAAGACGATGATGAATGCATACCTGTTCTCAATAATTTGGCCCATTTGTATGGCCGTCATTTTTCTGATTTTGAGAAAGCAGTCGAACTATATGACAAAGTTTTGCAAATGGAACCAGACAATGCATGGGCCCGGGATGCAAGACGCCGCTACCAAAGATATGTGGGCAGAGATTGAATAACCTCCAATGGAAGGGCATAACATGGATGGAGCCCAAATCCTGATTGCGGGGGTAGGTGGTTTGGGCTCATCATGGGCCAAACGCGCTCACTTGCGTACAGGCCACGGGATCGATTTGGTACTAATCGATGCAGATGAATCTTCTTTTGACTATGAAGAAGCACACATTATTCGTCTTGGCAAAGATATGGATAGCGCAGGTTGTGCAGCATTACCGCCCTTAGGTGAGCAAAGAATGAGACAAGCATCGAGTGTTTCGAGGACCTTACTCAACGGTGTAGAAATGGTGGTTTTACTAACTGGTTTAGGCGGTGGAACTGGAACCGGTGCTGCTCCAGAATTCGCTCGACAGGCACGCCTTTCTGGCGCCATTGTAATCTCGATTGCCGCAATTCCATTTGAGGCACAAGAGACAAGGCTGAAAGTAAGTAAAGAAGGGCTATCAAAATTGGAAGCAAATTCTGATGTTTGTGTCCGCCTAGATTTAGATCGTTTGGCATGGCAGGCCCGAGAAAGAGGTACAGATTGGCGCTTAGGAGCATCTTGGGTTGAGGAATTTGTCGATGGATTGGTAAGAACTCTGATGAGATTAGGTCTAATCAATTTAGATATGATGGACTTGAAAACTATTGTTGGACATTCAGGTGGTTCAACATTAATGGTCGGCCAAGGCGACCCTGATGATGCAAATGGTCTATTGCAAGATGCGATGAGTGCTCCACTTGCGAATTTGTCATTTGATGGAGCCAAGGCTTGTTTACTCCAAATTGAAGGTGGACCAGGGATGACTGTAGGACAGGTTGGTTTGATTGCAGATGCCTTTACAGCAAGGTTTGACGAGGACGCACAAGTGATTTTAGGTGCTCGAGTAAGCGACGACTTACAAGGTAGAATTAGAGTCGTTGCAGTTGTGGCAGGTTTGGAAGAGAAATCGAATTTAAGCCTCGTCTGATTCTGCCAATTCAACATCATCGTCTTCCCATTCGGTATCTTCAGAAATGTCGATTCCTTTTTCCCAATCAATCTCTTGATCTTCTTGCCATTCTTCTTCAGTTTCTTCTTGAGAATCAGAACCATCATCTTCAGAAATTTCTTCTTCCTTTTGCTCTTCTGTTTTGGTTATATCCACGGATTTAGCGTTCAAGAACATCTCCGATGTCATTCTACTGGTTCTAAGTGTAGGCCTTAGTAGAAGCATCATTGCGCCAATGGAAAGAACGTGTCCAAAAATCAAGACTTCTGTAAGGTTGTCAAATGTACCTGTAAGCAGTGCTACTGAACCAGCATACGCATATCCAAATGAAATTCCCAATGGTAAAGACGCATTTTGTGAAATCAATCTCTTTCCATCCCTTACCGTATAGGTGGTTAGTGACCAAACAGCGAAAATTACAGTAAACGCCATCAGTAAACCTTCTTCGATTATTGTGGATATATCCGATGGATTCATTGCCGTCCTTCTGTATACACTGAATGCGTGCCAGGTGATGAATAATTGTGCAACTATCATCCACTTGAATGAAAATGCAGCCATCCCCTTTTCATTCCCTGAAGCTTCCCTTTCATCACGGGTCAACCAGAGTGTAGCCACCTGTAAGATTATGCTGACCAGTATGAACGCAATTCCACCAAGCAGTGCATCTTGAAGCGTCATCTTTTCGGTCTG
>CEVR01060552.1_pt1 | contig 16026 bp, 18 predicted proteins | sample 356541 | NCBI WGS metagenome assembly CEVR01 (sample SAMEA2623734, study PRJEB7988) | marine metagenome | isolation source: saline water (ENVO:00002010), including
CATTTAACCTATAAGATCGTTGTCATAAACAATTTATAGGCAGAAGATATCGAGAAATAGTCATGGAAGAAAATCAATCTAAACCAAGCTTAAACTTTAGAACAAAATTCTATTATGGTTTTGGATCTATTTCTTTCGGAATCAAAAATAATGGTTTCAGTTACTTTGTTTTATTTGTATATAGTTCTGTTTTAGGTTTGCCTGCATGGATGGCAGGACTAGCGCTAAATTTAGTTCTTGTAGCAGACGCTATAACAGATCCTTTAGTAGGTTATTATTCAGATAGAACTAGATCAAGATGGGGCAGAAGACATCCTTTTATGTACGCTGCAGCTCTTCCGGTTGCCATAACCTATTATTTTTTATGGACGCCACCTGAATCTTTAACAGATTGGCAGTTATTTTCATATTTACTTGTATGTGCAATCATCATTAGAGTTTTTATAACTTTCTATGAAGTTCCTTCCGTATCTCTTGGACCAGAATTAACAGATAATTATGTTGAAAGAACATCCCTGATGTCCTTTAGATATTTCTTCGGTTGGTTCGGAGGTTTAACCACTTATAATTTAGTTTGGTTTTGGTTTGGACCAAATAACGTAACTCAGACTTATTCAGACGGAAGATTTAACCCAGAGGCCTGGTCTGAATACGGTCTTGTAGCCGCAGTCCTTATCTTTATTGGGATAATTGTTACTAGCGCTGGTACTCATAAGCATATACCTGAGTTAATAGAGCCTCCTGAAAGAAAAAATACAGGATTAAAAATTGTTTTTAAAGAAGTGAAAGAAACTCTTTTAACCAATAGATCGTATATGTTTTTGTTTGTATCAGGATTGTTAGCGGCTTTGGCTGGGGGTATAGAGGCCGCATTTGCCGTATATTTCGATAGCTATTTTTGGGATCTAAACCTAGATGAAATGTTGACCAGAGGCTTGTGCCTTTACCTTTCCCCTATATTTGCAATTATTTTAGCTCCAATTTTTACAGACAAGTTTGGGAAAAAGAAAACAGTGATGTCGTTATGGGCTTTTCAGATTTTCTTTGCAGCTTTACCATTTGCTTTAAGATATTGCGATCTAACATTTGGCACTACATTATTTCCTACTAACGACAGCCCTTATTTGTTAGTTACTTTATGTGTTCATGTTGTCATCAATGTGACTTGTGCAATTATTGTATTTGCAACTTTATCTTCAATGTTAATGGATTTAGTTGAAGATATTCAGCTCAAAACAGGCAGAAGAGAAGAGGGTGTTCTTTTTTCTGCAAGAAGTTTTGCTGATAAAGCAGTGAGCGGATTTGGCTTAACTTTTGCTGGTATTATATTGTCTTTAATTTCTTTTCCTGAAAGCTCTGAGATTCGTGAACAATTAAATGGTGTAGTTCCTGATCAAGTTCTTGCAGATTTGGCTATTTGGTATATCCCTATTTGTATAGTTGCTTTTGGGAGTGCTTTATCTTTAGTTGCTGGATATAGTCTTACTAGAGATGAGCATGAGGATAATGCCGCTAACCCCGATACAAAAGTATGGAAGGGAGAGTAATCTATTAGATGCTTTATAAATCAAGCGTTCTAACTCCCATAGGGTCTTTAGGACTTCTAGCTAATAAAGAAAAACTACTAAAGCTTAGCTTTAAAGGGCTCGAGGATATTCCTGATAAGGCAAAAATGGATTCAAAGAGATTTGAATTAATATTTAAAGAGATAGAAGAGTATTTTGCTGGAGATAGAAAACAATTTTCTTTCAATTATCAGGTAAAAAGCAGTCCTTTTTCAGAAAGAGTTTATTCTGAGATGATAAAGATACCTTATGGAGAAACATTATCTTACTCAGAATTAGCAAAGAGGTCTGGAAGTAAATTGGCCTATAGAGCTGTTGGAAATGTATGTGGTAAAAACCCTTTACCTTTGATAATTCCATGTCATAGAGTAACAGCAGTCAATAGCTTGGGAGGTTTTGGAGGTGGTTTAGGTATTAAAAAATTTTTACTTAATCTAGAAACCAATTAAAATTATCAATTCAGATTAAATTGTACTTATGAGCGCATGTAATTCTATTGAAGAAAAGTTAAAAAAAGAACTAGACCCCTCTCATTTAGAGGTAATTGATGAAAGTTATTTACACAATGTTGAGCCGGGTAGGGAATCTCATGTTAGGGTAGTGGCTGTTTCAGAAAAGTTTAAAGATTTAAATTTAGTTAAAAGGCATCAGCTGATTTATAGCAATATACAAGAAGAGCTTGCTGGACCTATACATGCAATCACTTTGCATACATTTACTTCTAAAGAATGGGTAGACAAAAATAAAAAAGCAGAAGCTTCGCCTGATTGTTTAGGTGGTTCAAAAAAAGAAGCTGAATAAATTTTATGCCTAAATATCACGTAGTGTCTTTCTACCAGATAGAAAAAATTCTTGATCACGAAAGATTAGGTAGAGATGTTACTAGGTACGCAACCAAAAACTCTTTATTAGGAACATTTTTTTCAACTCCACAAGGTGTAAATACTACTATGTCTGGTAGCAGAGAGGCGCTTGAAGGCCTAATCCAATTACTAGAAAGTAAGTTTAATTTATCTGTTTTTAACCCAAAGTGGTCTGCTTCTGAAGATAGGCCATTCAAGAGGTTAAGGGTTAGACTTAAGCCTAGATTACTTCCTCTAGAGGGAGAATTTGATCCCATATTAAAAAGAGGCAAGCATTTAGAAGCAACAGAATGGAATGCACTCATTTCAGACCCTGACACAGTTGTCATAGATGTTCGGAATGATTATGAAACTGATATTGGTACTTTTAAAAATTCAATAATTCCTAACATGAAAGACTTTACTGAGTTTCCAAGATTTATAGACAAAGGAACGGTCAAAGATAAGAAGAAAAAAATAGCAATGTTTTGTACAGGGGGTATTCGATGCGAAATAGCCTCCTCTTTTATGATTAATAGAGGATTTGAAGAAGTATATCAACTTAAAGGAGGTGTCCTGAATTATCTAGAGAACGTAGATGATGATAAGAACTTATGGGAAGGCGAATGCTTCGTTTTTGACGAACGTGTTTCGCTGGACAAATCTCTTAACCAAGGAAAATATGTTCAGTGTTTTGGTTGCAGAAGACCTTTATCAGAAAATGACTTGCGATCAGAGTATTACCAAAAAGGAGTATCATGTAGCTATTGTTACGGAGTATCTTCAGATTCTGACAAAGAAAGATTTGCACAAAGACAAAAACAGATAGAGTTAGCCGAGTTAAGAGGTCATGAGCATATGGGGGCAAGAGCAAAACAAAAAAAATGAAAATAACCATTTCGAAAAGATTTGCTGAATTAGTAACTGGTTTTCCTAAAACAGTGCTCTTCTTTGTTGCAGGCCTATTAATTTTATCTTCATTCAACCTAAAAGATTTTAAGCTAGATGCCTCCTCTGATTCTCTTGTTCTAGAAAGCGATGACGACCTTAAATATTATAGGGAAGTAAGTGCAGATTATTCATCCTCTGACTTTTTAATTGTAATTTTTGAACCCAAAGAGGACTTGTTCAGTAAAAAAGTTATTTCTCAAGTTAGGTCAATGGTTGATTCTTTTACTGAAATAGAGGGCGTTGAGTCAGTTTTGAGTTATTTAGATGCTCCTTTGTTATTTAGTCCCAAGATGCCCATGACTGAGTTAGTGGATAATCTAAGAACTCTTGAAGATGAAGGAGTGGATTTGAGTTTGGCCAAGAAAGAATTTCAGTCTAGTCCTTTATATACAGAATTACTTACTGACTCTACTGGAGAATTTACTGCGTTGCAGTTATTACTAGAGCCTTCTACTGAATATGATCAAGCAATTAATAAACGATATGAAGTCCTTGAGGAAAAAGATAATGAATTAGCTTTAGCATTAATCAATGAACAAATAAAATCACTGAATACTGATGCTTCTATAAAAAGAGATCAGTTAATTGCTTCTACTAGAGAAGTAATTGCTAGTTATGAAGATTTTGGTAATGTCTATTTGGGTGGAACCGCCATGATAGCTTCAGACATGATCAGTTTTATAAAAAGTGATCTTCGGTATTTTGCTTTAGGAGTCTTAATAATGTTCATCATTACCCTTGGGGCGATATTCAAAAAGGCAAGATGGGTTGCCATGCCCCTTGCATCAAGTGGATTTGTTGCTCTTTTTGTAATTGGATTGCTGGGTTTAATGGATTGGCGAGTAACAGTTGTATCATCTAATTTCATTTCATTGCTTCTAATAATTACTATTTCTTTGACTATACATCTAATTGTTAGATATCAAGAAATATCTGAATTGCACAAGGAAAGGAACCAAAAAGAACTGGTCTCATTAACCATAGAGCAAATGCTCAAACCGTGTTTTTATACCGCTTTAACAACAATTATTGCTTTTGCCTCTTTGGGAGTAAGTGAAATTAAGCCCGTAATAGACTTTGGTCGAATGATGGTAGCAGGAATTTTCTTTGCATTCCTTTTTGCCTTTACTCTTGTACCTGCCGTTATGGTTACTTTCTTTTCTAAAGACTCTGATTCAAAAGATTTTAGTAAGGGTATTACATTAATCTTTTCAAATTTCACAAGTAATAATGCCAAGGCAGTCATAACCATAGCAATATCTTTGCTTGTTTTATCATATATAGGAATATCTAAACTTACTGTAGAAAATCGATTCATAGATTATTTCAAATCTTCAACAGAGATCTACAAAGGAATGGAGCTCTTGGATCAAAAACTAGGTGGAACAGCCCCATTGGATATAGTTCTTAATGCTCCGAGTGATTGGGCAATAGAAGAGGAAGGTTTTGACGATGATTTTGGTTTTGAAGAAGATTTAGGGGCTGCAAATGGATATTGGTGGAACACTATCTCAATAAACAAACTAGAAGAAGTCCATGATTATGTAGAATCTTTACCTGAAATAGGAAAGGTTCTGTCTGTAGCTAGCGGTATAAAAGTAGCAAGAGAATTAAATGATGGAGAAGAACTGTCTGAACTAGATTTAGCTTTGGTAAAAAATATGCTTCCTGAAGACATAAAGGACAGCTTGCTAAGTTCTTATATAAGCCAAGATGAGAATCAAGTTAGGATTTCAGCTAGAGTATTAGAATCTAGTTACGGTCTAAATAGAAATGAACTGTTAGAAGAAATTTCTAATACATTGGAAAGTGATTATGGGTTTTCAAAAGAAGAGTATCGTTTAACAGGACTAGCAGTGCTTTATAATAATATGCTTCAAAGTCTTTTTGATTCTCAAATAGGAACTATTTCAATAGTTTTTAGCGTAATATTCATCATGTTCCTTATCTTGTTTAGGTCTTTTTATTTATCAATTATAGGCATAGTACCCAATTTATTGGCGGCTGGAGTTGTTCTAGGGAGCATGGGGTTGATGTCCATACCACTAGATATCATGACTATAACAGTAGCAGCAATTAGTGTAGGTATGGCAGTCGATAATACCATACATTATATTCATAGATTTAAAGTAGAATTTAGAGAAACAGGTCAATATAAACAATCTATGATTAATAGCCACTCAACTATCGGCAGAGCTATGCTTTACACTTCTTTAACAATCATCTTAGGATTCTTGGTTTTTGCTACTTCAAATTTTAATCCAAGTGTTTATTTTGGTTTTTTTGTATCCTTAGCAATGATTATGGCATTATTAGGAGCATTAACTTTACTGCCCCAATTGTTGTTGTACTTTAAACCTTTGGGAAAAGAGAAATAATAAGGAGAGAATAATGGGACCTCTACAAGGATTAAAAATTATTGAAATGGCTGGAATTGGTCCAGGACCATTTTGTGGAATGGTTTTAGCAGACTTAGGTGCAGAAGTCATAAGAGTAGATAGAGCGTCTGCTATTGGAAGCGGTTCCAGAGAAGAACCAGCAAATAGAGGAAAGAAATCTATTGCTATTGACTTAAAGTCACCCGAAGGAGTTGAGGTTGTTTTAAAGTTGGTTGAGAATTCTGACGCTATTTTTGAAGGATTTAGACCTGGAGTTATGGAAAGATTAGGTTTAGGACCAGAAGTTTGCCAAAAAAGAAATAGAAAGCTTGTATATGGGAGGATGACAGGTTGGGGCCAAACAGGTCCGTTAGCAGATGCAGCTGGACATGACATAAATTATATATCCCTATCTGGTGCATTAGCCGCTATCGGAAGGCCTGGATCTCCTCCAGTTCCTCCTCTTAACTTAATAGGTGATTTTGGAGGTGGCGGAATGCTCTTAGCTTTAGGGCTGGTATCAGCTTTATTGGAAGCTAAGTCTTCAGGAGAAGGTCAAATAGTAGATGCTGCAATGACAGATGGTTCCGCTTTACTCATGACTATGCTTTATTCTATGCAGCACTCAGGTTTTTGGAAGGCTGAAATGGGTTCAAATCTATTAGATGGAGGAGCGCACTTCTACGATACTTATGAATGTTGTGATGGTAAATTTATTTCAATTGGTTCTATTGAGCCTCAATTTTATAAACTGCTTTGTGAAATAGCTAATCTTGATGATTCTACTTTTGGAGATCAAATGAAAAGAGATACTTGGCAAGAAAAGAAAGAATCAATTAAAGAGATTTTTTTAAACAAGAGCAGAGATGAATGGTGTGAATTAATGGAAGGAACTGATGTTTGTTTTGCTCCCGTTTTAGATATGACTGAAGCTCCATTACATCCTCATAACAAAGCCCGAGAGACCTTTATAGAAATGGAAGGAGTTACCCAACCTGCACCAGCTCCAAGATTTTCGAGAACTGAACCTAAAGTATCTTCTGCACCGGCACTGGTTGGAGAACATTCGCAGGAGATACTTGAGGACCTTGGGTTATCTAGTCAAGAGATTGACGAACTAAAATCTACCAAAGCAGTGGCTTGATAAAATTAATCTTACTAACAGGAAGGGATTGTCCTTTATGTGAAGAAGCTGAACTTCTGTTAGATAACTTGAAAGGAGAGCATTTATCATTTGTTAAAACAGACGTTTATTCCAAAAGAGAATATTTAGACAAATATTGGGATAAAATTCCAGTAATTTTACTTGAAGATAAAGAACTCTTCTGGCCCTTCTCAATAGAAAGTATTCAAGAATTTATCTCATGATATGTTAAAGAAATTCAATGAATTCATATAGATAGCTGAATATACTAACTCAACGCTTTCATTTCTAAGTTCTGCAACTCTTTTTGCTACATGTGGTAGATACTTAGGCTCATTTCTAGAAGATTTATCAATACCCATATCTCTTGGTAGCAAGTAGGGAGCATCGGTCTCAATCATTAATTTTTCTAGAGGTATTAAGGGTATTAGATCTTCTAAATGCTTTCCTCTCCTTTCGTCACAAAGCCATCCGGTTATGCCTATAAAGAACCCCATTTCTATATATTTTTCTAAAGCACTTTTATTTCCAGTAAAGCAATGAACAACACTTACTGGTAATTCTTTCATGTAAGGTGTTAATACTTCAACAAATTTATCATGAGCCTCTCGTTCGTGAAGAAAGAGAGGTACCTTATAATCAATTGCAGCTTCAATATGTGCTTCAAAACTCACTTCTTGTTGTTTAGGTGAAGAATAATTCCTATAAAAGTCCAGACCCGTCTCTCCTAAGCATTTAACTTCTTCCAATTTAAGTAGTGCCGTAATTTCTGTAAATGAATTTGAAGAGTACTCTTTGGCATTATGAGGGTGTATACCAGCCGTAGACACTAAACAGTCTGGATATTGTTTAGCAAGTTCAAATGCTTTGATACTTTCATCTAAATCGCTACCTGTTATAGACATTCTTTTTACATTTAAATCTTGAGCATCTGTTATGACACTTTCTATATCTTCTTCAAATGACGGATGGGTTAAATTAGCTCCAATATCAAAAAATTGTTCTTGTATTTTTTCCATAACGATGACTATTATAAGGGGGAAATATTCGATAAGGGGATAGTTATGTCGGGACCATTAAAGGGATACAAAATATTAGAGTTAACATCAACTGTTTCAGGGCCTTTTGCCGGAATGATGCTTGCCGACCAAGGCGCAGATGTTGTAAAGGTAGAACCACCTGGGATTGGAGATTTAGCAAGATTTATGGGAACCACTAAAGATGGTATGGGTGCGATGTTTTCAACCTTAAATAGAAATAAAAAATGCATTTGTTTAGATTTTAAGAATCCTGAAAATATGGAAGTATTCCTTAAACTTGCAAAAGAAACGGATGTATTAATAGAAAACTATAGACCTGGAATTGTTGCAAAATTAGGAATAGATTACGAATCTCTTAAGAAAGCAAATCCAAAGATAATATATGCTTCCATTTCGGGGTATGGTCAATCAGGTCCTTACCAAAATAGGAAGGTCTATGATCCTTTAATTCAAGGTACTGTTGGCATGCCTTTTGCTCAAGATGCTCATTCTCCTAAATTATTAAGAACTATTATTTACGATAAAGTGACTGGCTTAACAGCAGCACAAGCAATTACTTCTGCTTTATTGCAAAGAGAAAGGGAAGGTATTGGCCAATATTTACCTATATCTATGATGGAATCAGCTCTTTATTACAATTGGCCTGATTTGATGATAAATCACACGTTTGATGAAGGTGGTTTAAATATTGGTGAACTAGCAGATCTTTTTGAAGTATATGATGCGAAAGATGGTTCTGTCATTATGATCCTGATACCAACAGATGATGTGTTTAATAAATTTTGCGATACATTTGGTTCAGATCTCAATAAAGATGAAAGATTTAGCAATACCCTTGCCAGACTTATTAACAAGGATGAGCTAACTGCTCAAATAAATAAAATTACCAAAAAAATTCCAGCCAAAGACCTAGTTGCTAAAATGGATGCAGAAGAAGTACCTGCTTCAATTTGCAATAAACTTGAAGACGTTTACAAAGATGAACAAGTTTTAGAGCAAGGCTCTATAGTGGAAATAGAGCACCCTGAACTTGGAAAAATGAGAATGCCTAAGCCGCCAGTTAATTTTGAAGGTCAGGAAGCATTTCCTCGTTCACTAGCACCTATTCTTGGAGCAGATACAAGAGAAGTCCTAGCTGATCTTGGTATCGAAGATGATATAATTTCTAGCATGGAGGAAAGGGAGGAGCAGAATAGAATAATGCTTGCAAGTTTCACACCTGTATCAACTGAGTAAAGGAAATATGTTAATTAAATCGTTACACCTAATATTAAGTATTATTTTTGCAACAGTTTTAGTTGTTCTACAGACCACGCTAAGTAATCTTTTTTGGTTATCGTCTGTCGATATGCCAATATCTGCTGGTGTATTCTTTAACACTTTTTTCGGTGACTTATTGGGAATGAATTTTGGCGGCGCTATTCCTCTTGTAGGTTTAATTGGCGTAGGTATGTTGATAGCTTATTCCGTAACAAAAATTCTGTTGATATGGGTAAACGCTAAAAAATCATTTGCTTATGGTCTTGCAGGAGCAGCTACTATATTAGCTTTGGTGTTACTGATGCCTTTAGCCTTTTATAACCTAGATTTAATTGCTGGAGCACGAACAGCATTAGGTAAAACTATTCTAATACTATGTGGGTTTTTTAGTGGTTACTACTTCGGTTCTAAAATTGAGGATAAGGAATAGATTATGAAAATTTTATTAGTCACTGTATTGAGCTTTCTTTGTTTAAATATTTTTTCTAAAGATTATGAATATGAAGTCATAGCAGAAGATCTTAGTAGTCCTTGGGGGATAGCTATGATAGATGATAATAATATTCTATTTACTGAATTATCTGGTCAGCTCAGAAGAATTAAAGATGGAGTTTTACAAAAAAATAATATTTCGGGAGTTCCCGATGTTTTGTTTGCTGGTCAAGGCGGCTTATCAGGGATTATCCTTGATCCAAATTTTCAAGATAACAATATCATTTATATAGCTTTTTCTTCACCAGACAAGGGCAAAAAAACTAATACTCTTGAAGTCATTAGCGCTGACCTAGTAAATGATTCATTAGAGAACGTTAAAACAATATTTAAAGCCTCTCCGTCAAGAAGAACAGCTGCTCACTATGGAGCAAGAATGGCCTTTTTAGATGATGGAACCCTCTTGATTACTTCTGGAGATGGCTTTAATTATAGAGAAGAAGCTCAAGACTTAGATAATCATTATGGAAAAGTTATTAGAATTAATACAGATGGCTCAATACCTTCGGATAATCCGTATATAAAAAAAGAAGGAGCATTACCTGAGATTTATTCTTATGGGCATAGAAATATGCAAGGAATAGTAGTTGCTAATGGAGTTATTTACGAAAACGAACATGGTCCTATGGGCGGTGATGAATTGAACGTGGTACAAGCTAAAAAAAATTATGGATGGCCAGCAATTACTTATGGAAGAGACTATAGCGGCGCTATGATTTCTCCATTTAAGGAAAAAGATGGAATGGAACAGCCAATAAAATATTGGGTACCTTCAATAGCTCCATCTGGAATGACCTTTTACAACAGTGACCTTTTTCCTGAATGGGAAGGCAATTTATTTATATCTGCGCTGGTTCCCGGAGACGTAAGAAGAATAGTAATAGAAGATTCTAAATTTACTGAAGAAGAAATCCTCTTTGCAGATCTAGGAAGAGTAAGGGATATAGTTACCTCGCCTAATGGAACTTTAGTTTTAGCTACTGATGGACCTGCTGGTAAACTAATTAGAGTACAACCAAAATAATAAGGAGAAAATTATGTGGGCAAGAGCAATATCGGGGTTAATAGGAGTTTTCATGCTGTACAGTGCTTTAGGGTGGATAATAGATCCTAAAAGTGCAGCAGAAGGATTAGCAATGACTTTAGTAACTGGACCAGGTGAAACAACTTTAGGAATGAATACGCAGATAGGTGACTTCACTTCTTTTTTCTTTACTGCTGGTTTAATGGCTTGTATCGGAGCTTATCGCAATGAACATATATGGCTTTACGCGACTATATCTTTACTTGGTTCAGCGGCGGTATTTAGAACCTATGCTGGCTTAGTACATGGAGCAGATTTTTTAACTGTAGCAATAATTTTTGAAATTGTGATGTCATTATTGTTATTACTAAGTGTCTATAAAATGAAATCTGATTCTTAGTTTTTTCTAGGATGATTTTCTTTGTGGCTGTGATAAAGTCACGCAATATTTATAACAATAGGATTATTTATGAAATTTAAAGGGACTGATAATTACATTTCCACAGATGATTTAAGCATGGCTGTTAATGCTGCAATTGAACTAGAGAAGCCATTGCTCATCAAAGGAGAGCCAGGTACAGGAAAGACTATGCTGGCCGAAGAGGTTGCCGCCTCGTTGGACATGCCTTTGATTGAGTGGCATATCAAATCAACAACTAAGGCTAGGCAAGGACTGTATGAATATGATGCAGTAACAAGATTAAGAGATTCTCAGTTAGGAGATGAAAGAGTAAAAGACATATCTAACTACATACAGAAAGGAAAGATGTGGGAGGCATTTGCTTCCGAAAAGAGAGTTGTCCTTCTTGTAGATGAAATTGATAAAGCTGATATTGAATTTCCTAATGATCTTTTACAAGAGATTGATCGTATGGAGTTTTATGTTTACGAAACGAAAGAAACAATAAAAGCCAAAGAAAGGCCTGTTGTTATTATTACGAGTAATAATGAAAAAGAATTGCCTGATGCATTTTTAAGAAGGTGTTTCTTTCACTATATAAATTTTCCGGACAGAGCAACAATGGAAGAAATCATTAAGGTGCATCATCCAAAAGTTAAAAAGAAACTAGTTAAAGAGGCGTTGGAAATCTTTTTTGATATAAGAAAAGTGCCAGGAATGAAAAAGAAGCCTTCAACTTCTGAATTGATTGATTGGTTAAAACTACTAATGGCTGATGATATTCCTGATGAAATATTTAAAAATAGAGACCCATCAAAAGCTATCCCACCACTATACGGAGCATTAATAAAAAATGAACAAGATGTTCAGCTCTTAGAACGATTAGCTTTTATGGCAAGAAGAGAAGGTAACACAAATCAATAATAAAAATGTTTATATCTCTTTTTAATACTCTTAGAGCTACTGGCATACCATGCACATTAAGAGAATTGCTCGATTTAATTGCAGCTGTTGAAAAAAACCTTGGTTTTGCAGATATGGAAAAGTTTTACTTTTTAAGTAGAGCTATTCTTGTCAAAGATGAAAAGCATTACGATAAATTCGATAGAGCTTTTGATATTTATTTTAAAGGTATTGAGAGTCTAGATGACATACTGGAAATGCTTATTCCTGAAGAATGGCTTAAAGCAGAATTTGAAAAGCATTTAACAGAGGAAGAGCTAAAAAAAATAGATTCATTAGGTGGCTTAGAAAAGCTACTAGAAGAATTCAAAAAACGAATGGAAGAGCAAGATGAAAGACATGAAGGTGGCAGTAAATATATAGGAACAGGCGGCACGTCTCCTTTTGGTAATGCAGGTGAAAACCCGGAAGGAATCAGAGTAGGTGGAGAAGGTGGTAAAGGAAAGGCAGCTAAAGTTTGGGAAGCGAGAGACTTTAAGAATCTTGATGATGATGTCGAATTAGGCACGCGAAACATGAAGGTTGCTTTAAGAAGATTAAGGAAATTAATCAGAGACAGTGCTGACGAAGAGTTTGATCTTGATGGAACCATAAGCTCAACAGCAAAAAAAGCAGGCATGTTAGATGTTAAATTTAGACCTGAAAAAAGAAATGCAGTTAAGGTTCTAGTTCTATTTGATGTAGGAGGTTCTATGGATCCTCATATCAAGGTTTGTGAGGAATTATTTTCTGCTTGTAAAACGGAATTTAAAAACCTTGAATATTTCTATTTTCATAATTTTATTTATGAGACTGTTTGGAAAGATAATAGAAGAAGACAAAATGAAAGAATTTATACCGAAGATATCATTCATAAGTATTCAGCAGATTATAAAATACTATTTGTTGGAGACGCGACTATGGCTCCATATGAAATAACAAATCCTGGCGGAAGCATTGAACATTGGAATGAAGAAGCAGGTGCACTTTGGATGAAAAGACTAGTAAGTGTTTATGATAAATTAGCGTGGCTAAATCCCGTTCCTAAAGAGCATTGGGAATATAGTTCATCTGTTGAATTAACTAGGAGCTTAGTAGAAGACAACATGTTTCCTTTAACTATTAGAGGGTTGGAAGAAAGCATGGCATATCTCAGTAAATAAAGTCTAATGAAGGCTTTATCTATCTCTAATCTAAAAAAAGAATATCAAGGCGGTATCCAAGCTTTAAAGGGTATTGATCTTCAAGTAGATGAAGGTGATTTTTTTGCATTACTTGGTCCTAACGGTGCCGGTAAGTCTACAACTATTGGCATCATAAGCTCTCTTGTAACAAAAACCTCTGGTCAGGTAAAAATACTAGATATAGATATTGATGAGAATCATTCACTTGCAAAAAAGAAATTAGGAGTGGTTGGCCAAGAGGTTAACTTTAATCAATTTGAAAAGGTAGAAGACATCATTAAAAATCAAGCTGGTTATTATGGGTTAGGTTTTAGAAAATCAAAGGAGAATGCCAAATATTACATGAAGAAGCTTGATATTTGGGATAAAAGAAATGAGCAAGCTAGAAAATTATCTGGCGGCATGAAAAGAAGAGTAATGGTTGCTAAGGCTTTAGTTAATAACCCTGAATTACTAATTCTTGATGAGCCTACGGCAGGTGTGGATATAGAACTTAGAAGATCGTTATGGGATTTTCTTACTGAAATTAATGATAATGGAACTAGTATTATTTTAACTACTCATTATTTAGAAGAAGCCGAGAGATTGTGCAGAAACATAGCCATAATCGATTCTGGTGAGATTGTTGAAAATACCAGTATGCAGGAACTATTAACAAGATTAGAAGAGGAAACTTTTATCTTTGATTTAGTACAACCGATTAATAAACTCCCAGAAATAAACGAATTCGAAGTTATTTTAGAAAATCCTCGAAGAATAAAAGTCACTCTTGGGAAAGGTCAAGGTCTAAATACAGTGTTTAGTGCCTTATCTGGTATTGGAATAGAAATCTCAAGTATGCGTAATGAGACAGGCAGACTGGAAGAACTTTTTTTAGAGCTAGTTGAACCAACCCTAAAAGAGAAACAGTAATGAATACAACTGAACAATTTAGAGCTCTGGCCACTATCCTTTATAAAGAAGTACATAGATTCATGAGAATTTGGATGCAAACTCTTATTCCGCCGGCCATCATGATTATGCTCTATTTCGTTATTTTCGGAACTCTTATCGGAAAGAGAATAGGGCAAATGGGCGGATTTGACTATGTGCAGTTCATGATTCCAGGGTTAATCATGATGTCAGTTATTAGTAATTCTTATTCAAATGTTGTTTCGTCTTTTTTTGGACAAAAATTTTCAAGAAGTATAGAAGAATTGTTAATCACACCATTGCCTCATTATCTAATATTGCTAGGTTGGGTCTTGGGTGGTGTAGCAAGAGGCCTCGTAGTAGGCGCCATAGTAACCTTTGTTTCTTTATGGTTTTACGATTTAACCGTTGATAATTGGCCTTTGTGTATATTTGTAGTAATTTCTACTTCTGTTTTATTTTCATTAGGTGGTTTTTTAAATGCATTGTTTGCTGAGTCTTTTGATGATATTTCCATTATTCCGACTTTTATCATGCAGCCTTTGATTTATTTAGGTGGAGTTTTTTATTCTATTCAACTGCTTCCTCAATTTTGGCAAACTATTTCTTTAGCCAATCCAATCTTATACATGATCAATGCTTTTAGGTTCTCCATCTTAGGTTCTTCTGATTTAGAGGCACTTGGATTCTCTATATATTCGGCTTTAGGAATGATAGTTTTCTTTATTGTTTTATTTTCAACAATTTGTCTCTGGTTATTAAATAAAGGTAGAGGGATAAGAACTTAAATAAATGGCTGATTTACCGCTAGGAAAAAATATTAATTATCCTCTTAGTTATGACCCTTCACTTCTAGTTGGTTTAAATAGATCTGAATCAAGAAAAAGATTGCGTCTGGATAATTATCAATCTGAAATATTTGGAATAGATTCATGGACTTGCTATGAATTATCATGGTTAAATCAGAAAGGCTTACCTAGAAATAATATCCTTTATTTCTCTTATAGCTCCAACTCAAGATTCTTTGTAGAATCTAAATCTTTAAAACTTTATTTATTTTCATTAAATAATAAGAAATTCTCTTCAACTGAGGATCTCATTCAAACCATAAAAAAAGATTTGGAGACTACTTTAAAAACAAATGTCTCAATAGAGGTAACAGAAGCTCCTAGAGAAATAATATCAAATTTAAATTCCATTGATTCATTGGAGATAGAAGAACCAAGCCCTCATCCCAATTCATTAGTTCTTTTATCAAATGATCAAGATGCAGATGAAGACCTTAGTTGTAGTTTATTTAGGAGCCTCTGTCCTGTTACTGCTCAGCCGGATTGGGCTACTATTCATATTGCTTATAAAGGAAAGCAAATCATTCATGAAAGCCTACTAGCATACTTGCTGTCTTATAGAAACCATCAGGGATTTCATGAAGAATGTGTCGAAAAGATATTCCAAGATTTAAATGAAAGGTGCCAGATAGATAGTTTATTGGTAAGAGCTAATTATTTAAGACGTGGAGGTATTGAGATAAATCCCGTGAGAAGCACTCATAAAAATTATGAACTTATTTTAAGGGAGCACAGACAATAAGATATGAAAGACTCAGAAGAAAGGCTGAATAAGATTGAATCAAAATATCTTTTCCAAGAAGATTCGTTAGAAAAATTAAGTAAAGAGCTGAGAACTCAGCAAATAGAAATACAAAAGCTTAATGAAGAGATAGTTTCCTTAAAAGAAACCTTGAAAGAAATCTCCTTAATTGAAAATACGAAAGAAGAGAAACCACCTCACTATTGATTGATTTAGTTAAGTTTTAGTTATCCTTTATAATGCAGATTCCAGAAATGGAGAGATGGCAGAGTGGTCGAATGCGCACGCTTGGAAAGCGTGTA
>CEVR01004062.1_pt1 | contig 15899 bp, 9 predicted proteins | sample 356541 | NCBI WGS metagenome assembly CEVR01 (sample SAMEA2623734, study PRJEB7988) | marine metagenome | isolation source: saline water (ENVO:00002010), including
ATAACAGTTGAAACCAACTGGGGTAATTTCGTTGCCGATACGACAGCACCTCTAACATCGAGCGCAAATATCGATGTGGTCTACCCTCAGTTAAGCATCGATAAGATCGAACCAGAAGCTGTCACTGCTGACACAGGTCGAAGTCATGGCGTCATGATAACCATCTCCAATACAGGGACGATTGCAGTCGATCCAAACGTTCGTTGCTCTGTCGGTGATGTTGAAGCAGATACTACTGCAAACACTGCAAACTGGGCTGTTGAGCCAGGCGAAACAAAGGATGTACCAATCACTTGGTACCATTACTCCGATGAAGCGGTCGAACTGACCTGCAATTTCCTATACCCAGATGTACTCGAACCTGTAAGCAATCTTATCGCTACTGAAGCAGGAACAACATCAGGAGAAGTGTCCTGGACCAGTGCAGAAGAGGTCGAAGAATTACCAATTATCCTTTATGCAGTCATTGTCCTCACAGTAGTGATATTTGCTGCTATAATCGCAGCAAATGCTCGTAAAGAGATTACAAAAGAGTACATCGAAGAAGATGATGATAGCGAAGAAACTTGGGTTGATGCAGAAGGAAACCCAATCATTGGAACTGAATGATTTCAATCAACAGGTGTTCATATCCCAAGGGCCTTCTTTGTTTGATTCAAAATCAAGATCCCAAGCAACATCGTCTTGGATGATAACAAGTTCATCTCCAGAAGAGAGCGTGTTTGTGATTGTAACTTGGAAAGTGTAACAATCATCTTCATCGTAAAATGATTCCAAATCTAGATATTCAGTTCCTACTTGATCGGTTGCAGGTCCAGGCATAGCAAACCAACCGTTAACGCTCACACTTGAATCACCGCGGCAAGAACTAGCAGTTGTACCAGTGACCTCGATGTAAGGGAAACCATTTGCAGCGGCTGGACAACCTTGTGAACTTGATTCACCATAGACAACAGTACTACCTTTCTTGATGACCATCTCAAGAGTGTAATCCCCTTCAACCCAAATTCCATTTGCATCTGTGTGTCCGCCTCCGTCTAGGTGCTCATGACTTGTAGGTAACAAACCAGCCATCATTTCAACAACAATACCATCTATTTCTGTTGTTGTTGTACCAGAACTACCAGAACCACTGTTCACTGTTTTCGTTACCGGACTAATTTTGACACCGGAATCAAGAACTTCTCGAGTCATAAATTCAGGATTGATATCGATGGTCTGCGTGGTATCGCCACTGGTCACTGAAATCATGTACTCGATCACAGGCGTTGTTGGACAACTACCTGAATTGCATTGCCACGCATTACCTACATAAATTTCTGAAATCGGTACTGTGAATCGGGCTGAATCGGATGAAAGCTCCTTGGATTCAGACCACTTCTCAACACCATCTGCAGTGATGACTGCGTCAACTGAACTCGCTGATCCAATCACTCGGAAGGAAATTTCATCGGAGCCTTCTTTGAGTTCAAGATCGCTGATTCCAAACGAGCCACTGTCTGGCATGAACATCGAAACCCCATAAGGCCCTGCTGCAAGAAGAACTGCTAAGACTGCTGCACCTCCCATTCGCATAGGATCGACTCCTTCCTCAGTCATATTTTGTCCAGCGTATAATGCACCAATTCCGATAACAAGAACTGTAAGAACAACGATCAGTCCCCAGGAACCTCCTTGTAATGAAAGAAGACCACCAACAACGATGACTGCCCATCCAACAGAAGTTAGGATAGTCGGCATGTCGGGTCCATCACTTGATTGGTCGCTTGCTGCGAGTAAGCCAGATTCTGACTTTTCTTCTTCCTCAACTGGTTCCGGTTGTGCTGCTTCTTCCACTGCAGTAGCCTTACTCAAGAGTCCACTCATATTCTCAACTCATAGAACCCTCGCATGGATAGGTTATGAACCCAACCCCAACGGGGCTGGCTTTCTGTTCAGTTTGTGGGTTACAGGCCAGGAGCGGCTTCTCGCCATTCTTCCTCTTCGTCTTCAGCATTGATGAAACGCCTTCCTGCTACTGCAGCAGCCAAGGCTACCATCGATAGAGCAGGGATGATTTCGAAACCAGGGAGATAGATACCACGTACGTAAATCGTGATCATTTGTGATTCTCGGTCACAACCACCGTTCTTACAGGAGAAGTCGGATTCTGCATAGAAGTCGAGGGTGTGGTAAGCATCAGTCCATCCTTGAGTCTTTGGTGTACGAACCTGAATTCGGACCTTAGCAGGGGCGACCATTGGCTCAACATTGACCTTACTGATTGGGATGTTGATGTTGAAGCCAGCGTCTTCAAGATCCTCACGGGAGTTCTCAGAGATACCGACCTTCATGAAATCGTATTGGTTACCAAGGTTGTACACCTTGAACTCAAAGTCCTTGTCGGTCTTTGGCATCAATTGAACGAATGGTTCAACCGCTTCGACTTGTAGAAGAGCGAATTGAGTGATTGAGACGATCATAGAGGCGCCAGATGTTGCAACGTTTGCAGGTGGCAAGCCACTGATTTCTTGGACACTACCTTGGACTACGAGACTTCGAGCTTGCATAGTCATGAACGGTTGTGCTCGAACGACAACTTGGAAATCTTCCTCGCTGTTTCCGCCGACATAGATGTCACCTGGGGCTGCAGCTGCAAGGCCATCCGACGTGACGGAGAGAGCAATCTTTTCGATGTATGCGGTTGGGTTAGTTGCGGTACATGTTGTAAAACCAACCAAAGTTGATCCCGGTTTTACATCGACCTTGATCTCAGCAGGTTGGCATGTAATTGAAACCGCTGCAGTTGGAATCTGTGCTTGAGCCGGTACGGCAACAAGCAATAGAGATGCAACGTAAATCACAAGAACGGCAAAGGTACTCTTTCGGGTCGACATCATGCTCACTAACTTGAGCCACCCTATCGACCCTCATAACCATTGTGTCGCAAAGTGCCTCACACATGCTTGAAAATAGTGGGCCCGAAGGGATTTGAACCCTTGACCGCCCGGTTATGAGCCGGGTGCTCTAACCAACTAAGCTACAGGCCCTTGGCACTCCTGAGTAGAAGACCTTCATGAGTTTGCCGAATCAAACATTGCCAATGACGACTGAGATGGTTTGGTTTTCGCACGAACCATGGCTTCACAAGCATCTCGAATCTTTTCAGGTACAAAGACGAGAATTCGTTCATCGGATTGAGTAAGGGAGCGGATCAACGGCGAGTGTTCAGCTGCATCTCGTCCATCATCCAAAATGATGCCTTGTTCGTATGGCATATATCCGCGTTTTCGGATTGATGCTGTGATGAGATCATGCACAGGATCGAATCCTTGTTCGAGAAGATGAGTCGCCACATCCTCCTGAACTGTGGCAAACATTTCAGTTGTTAGAGATGGAATGCGCAGGGACTTATGGTAATCTCTTCGTGCTAGAAGACGGGAGGCATAGCTGGAGAGAATTTCATCTTCATGGCTTGCAAAACGCCCCATTGCTACTTTGATGTGAGAATCATGCAATGAAGCGTATTGTTCGGAAGTCAAGGATTCGTTGAGAAGCATCTGCTGAATTTCATCATCCAATTCTACAAGACCTTGAATCGCCAACTCGCGGGCTCGGGCAAGCATGCGAACAAGATAAGACTGAGTCAACATGTTGACTTTGTGGAAGTAGACTTGGTTGTACATATGATAGCGTGTAACCAAATATGCTTCAATCGCTGGCAACCCCCACGATTTCACATATAAGCGTCCATCGTCGTTTACTCGAAGCGCTCGAATAACCCTCGCACTATCAAAACCTCCGATTTGTGCGCCGGTATTCGCTTGGTCTCGAATCATGTAATCCATTCGATCGACATCGAGTTGGCTGCTAATAATCTCTTTGAGAAACGGTGCAATCGGCTCGCCATTGCATTCATTTTGCCCATCGAGTATAGCAAAGAGACGTTGTTTTCGTTCTTCTCCAAGAACATCGGCGAGTACTTTTCCAATTTCAGATTCCTCGCTTTCGAGCAGGACTCGCCCCCAGTGCTCGTGCGAATGGAAGGTAGCAAAGACCTCTGGCGTTTCCAAAAGGTGCGAATAAGGAGGGTGCCCGATGTCGTGAAGTAGAGCTCCAATTTGAACGAGTTCAGCATCTGAATCTGAAAGAATCCCTGGTTGAACTTCTTGAAGTGAGGAGGTTAATTCACCTGCGAGGTAATATGCGCCGAGGGAGTGTGCAAAGCGAGTGTGTGTTGCTGAAGGAAATACAAATTCACAGGTTGAAAGTTGCTGAACGTTCCTTAGACGTTGGAATTCATGTGTGTCAATGATGCGTGCATGATGGGCAGGAACCAAGATGTCGCGATGGATTTCATCACGAATAACGCGGTCTCGCATGGTAAATCCTGTTCCTGCCTTCCATTTCAAAGCATCTCTTTGCAAAATGTTCGATGGTAAGTCATATGCATTACAAGGCGGCAGGGCAAAGCATGGCAGATGGTCTCAAAGGCTTCCTTGCTCGTTTATCGACCGACGACCCTGAAACGAACGGCCCGCGATTGTGGGTCATGTTTGCGATTTCATTGTTCCTAGTTGCGACATTGAATTGGTATGCAATGGTACGGGAACCATCCATTGTTGATGTCGATGAACTCACCGATTACATCAACGAAGTCGTCAAGGTTGAAGGACAACTGATCTCTTGGGTCGAAGATCCGTACAATTCAGGGGATGATCGTCTTGATGCAATCATTGACGACGGTACAGGCGTTGTTGAATTACGATGGTATCGTCCAGCAGAACTGCCCCCCATTGGAACCAATGTGACGGTCATCGGGGACGTCATCGAATATGAAGGACGGATGTGGCTTCAAGCACTCGGTGCTGGTGCAATGAATTGGGATAAAGATGACATTCCTAATGCACCATTACTATCGATTTCGGATGTAGCTATTGAACCCGAGGCATACGATGGTGAGGTGATTCAACTTACTGGCTTCCTCTCCGAATCAATTGCACCTGACGTCTCATTCAACAGCGCATATCTTGGCGACCACCCTACCTATGGAAACTCGGAACATCAAATGCATATGACCATGCATTCCTCTACAGGTGAATGGATAGAATCCGGCTCGAAGGTAACAGTACAGGGCATTCTATCATACCAACAACGTGATCTTCGATGGAGTATTCATGTTCAAGGACCTGAAATTCTACTCGATAGAAATCATCCTGTTGAAATTCCGCTATTAGACTGGGCGGGTCAATCGACATGGATGTATCAAGCAGGTAGTACTGTTGACGTAGCAGGTATACTGTCAATCGAAGAGGAGGGCTGGTGGCTTAGTGGTTCAGCAGGTTCCCCGCTTTGTGTCTTGCCCAGTGACGAAGATATGAGTAATGCTGAGCAATGGGATGGATTGGCTATTCAAATGCGGGGCCGATTGGTTTGGAACACAGCCATCTCATCATGGTGTCTTGACAAAGGTGGTTCTGTTAACACTGATTTGACTGCAACATCGAGCATAGATGACCTGCTGTTACTTCTCAGCGCAAACCCAAGTGCTGCACTGGAAGATTCTTCAAAGCGTTACGTCGTTTCTGCTTACATGAAGTATTCACTTGAACCAAGCGTCGAAGATGAGGGTTCATACTTCGTCGATTCACCGGGTTACACTCCTGGATGGACAAGTATTGCTGTCACCATACCAGGGCCAAGATCGTCGTGGCTTGAAGCAGGACAGGAAATTATTGCCAATGTATCGGTCGCTTGGGATGATGAAAACATGCGAGCAGAATTGCTTGTTCATGAATACTCTGAAGGTCAGAAAGCAAACCCGATGAATCTACTGTGGTCAGACGGTGCCACCAACTGGGGATATGATAAGAACAAAATTGTTCGAATCAATGGCCTTGCGGAAGAAGAAAACGGAACTTGGTATCTTTCTGAACCGGGAAGTGAGAAGCGAATTTTGCTCCAAACGGTCAACAACTGCATTGGCTTGGATGAATTGCATGTTGGCACAGCGATGACATGGGAAGGTCGGCTTCGACAAGTCGAGGACTCAAGTTCATTGTCAATGGTTTACACGCTCAATGACGCTGATGTCGATGACAACGATAATGATGGTTTGAGCGACGCACTCGAATCAGCTTTTGGTACGAGTTCAAACAGTGAAGACACCGATGGTGATGGTACTAGCGATCGCCAAGAATATATCGACCAATCGTAGGTGATTCCATGATTGAAGCATACTTCTACGAACTTTGGTGGCTACTGGGCGCCTTGTTTTTTGGAGTACTCCTTGGCTCGCTGACAGGTTTGATTCCTGGTTTCCACGTCAATAACGTAGCTCTCATTCTTTTGGCGGTTTCACCTGGATTGCTTGAGTTGGGAATCCCTCTGTCAGCAGTTGCGGCTATTATTGTCTCCACTGGTACAGTACACACGTTCCTAAATTACATCCCTTCTGCACTAATAGGCGCCCCGGATGGAGACACAGCGTTATCATTGTTACCGGGGCATCGAATGTTGCTCTCTGGAAATGCTGCGCGCGGTGTTGCTTGGTCGGCACGAGGGTCGCAACTCGGCCTATTCCTATCGCTTCCACTCATCGTTGTTGCCCGCATCGCCTTTGGCCCAGAATTGAATTGGTACAATGGACTACGTGATTGGTTGCCTGTCATTCTGTTGGTGATTTCACTTCTATTGCTCGCAACTGAAACAACGCGACTTGATTGGCCAAAGTGGTTACAAAAAATCACTTGGAAGCGGCTCGGAAATGATAGCCGTCTCGCAGGTTTCTTTGCCGCAACCATCTTCTTTTTACTAGCAGGATTGTACGGATGGGCTGTATTTGAATTACCGGTTGACAGCCCAGTGGGGATGCCTTCTCCGTCATTGTTGCTTCCAAGTTTAGCGGGCTTATTCGGTATTGCAAATCTGCTCGATATTTATGCTACAACCAGTCACCTTCCTCCACAAAAAGAGAATTGGGATTTACCCCCGGTCAAACCACTGGTAGCCCCCTGCTTCTGGTCAGCCGTAGCGGGCGCAAGCATGGGCGTTCTTCCTGGAATGACCGCATCACAAGCGACCGTTCTGGTCATGGGTGGTCGTAACGTTGCTGCCAAGGTGCAAGGAAAGGAAGGTTATGGAATGGATTGGGAAACTCGTCGACTAACTGAACTCAGTGACGATGAATTGTTGGAAATCGCTGTTGCAGAAGCCGAGGAGGGGTACGAGGGGCCGCAAACCAAGCAAGATTTGGAAGTTATTGCTATCCTATCGGCAGTTAACACAGCGGTCACTGTCATGGTCCTTGGGTTCCTATACATCATTGGTCGATCCCGTTCTGGTGCAACGCTTGCATTGAAAATGATGTATCCGATCGAAACATGGAACTCGACCCAACCAACAGCCGATTTTGTTCGCTTACTTGCTGTTACCTTAGCAGCAGGAATAATGGCTATGCCAATCATGAAGATAGTTGGTAAAGGAATGCTACGATTGCACGCTGCAATTCCGTTGCAATCGATGGTTATGGGTGTTATCATTTTCGTTACAGCATTGGTTTGGCTATCGACTGGATTCGTCGGCATTGGCGTCCTCATCGTCGGTACTATTCTCGGATTGATGCCCCCTCGTATTGGAATTCGACGAAGTCACGGAATGGGAATTATCCTTGTCCCTATCATGATTTACACCTTTGCACAAATGGCAGACAATTTCGGTTTCATCTGATTTCAAGAGGATTCCTCGCACCAAAAGATATGAGGGGGAAGGGGTTGGCTCAAAGCGACGATGCCTCATGCGATTTGATTCAATATTTCTCCTCACCCTCATGCTCTTGGTTCCGCTGACTCCATTGGCTCAGCCCTCTGAGGCAGCATCTGCTCGAAGTCAACCCTGTGGTGGTTCGATTTGTATCAATGAAGTCATGCCGAATCCAAACGGTTACGATGATGCTGCCTGGCCGAATGGAGAGTGGTTAGAATTGCACAATTCAGGCACCACATCGGTCGATATTCGCAATTGGTATTTCTCAAATAAAGCTTCGAAGATACTCACGCTAAACTCTGCCTCCATTGTAGGATATGATGCGGCAAACGCATCGACCTATACCATAGCACCCGGAGATTACATGATCATCGCACGTAATGGAGCAACAAACTTTTATGTCGCTAATTCAAACGATTTCATGACATTGTATGACTCATCCAATGGGTGGGTTGATGAGGCAACTTGGAATTCAAGTTCCAGCGGAGTTAGTCTTGAAGAAGATCCTGCCAATGCATACAACGATTGGATTCCAACATCGAATCCAACCCCTGGTTCGTCCAACACAGGCGGAGGAGGCACAGGTGGTCCAACCTATGCTCAGAGCGATGTCATCATCAACGAAGTCATGGCCGACTCATGGCCAAGTTACGACAACGGAACTTGGCCTGGTGGTGAATGGGTTGAGATTTACAACAATGGTTCGTCGACAATCGATCTTACCGGTTACTGGTTACAAGACCTGGCTGGAAATATGATTACACTCGATGAGAGCCACCTCGTTGGTGCATCAGCAGATGCTGCAACATTCCTCATTTACCCACAAGAAACAAGAGTCGTTGCTGTTAATGCTACAGCAAATAGTGGGGTTTTGAACAATGGACAAGAAACGCTGAGGTTGTATCTAGCAAACGGAAGTATTGGTCATGAAGTTATGTGGAGTTCAAATCAACCAGGATTCTCCCTTGAAGCATCAACAACTGGAGGTATGTGGCAATATTCCACCTACCCAACGCCAAACGCTACAAACGCACCTCAACTAAGTGAAATCACGTCAAGTGGAGATGTTCATTTGAACGAAATATTCCCTGTCAGTACAATGGATGGAAGTTCGGCTCCAGATGGTGAATGGGTCGAATTCTACAATGGAGGAACTACCGATGTTGATCTCAATGGTTGGTCAATCATCGATGGAATGGGGAATGTCACCTATCTAGATCCCGGTTCAATTGTCGTCAACAGTTCTCAAGGAAGTACGATGATAAATGCCGGAGAACGTCGACTTGTTGAATTTACAAGCGATACTCGTCTATGGGACAATTACAACCATCTAGTCGTTCGCGACTCAAGTGGAGCAATCGTTGACATGGGACATTACACAACCAATTACGGGACAGATGTTTCCTTGCTCCGTGGACAAAACTACCACGATCCATGGACTCCTTCGATTTCGCCATCTCCAGGTCAACCTGACCCTACACCGACGCCAACAACTGGTGATGTCAAAATTACCGAAATCCTTCCCGATGCAATTGATAGCGATTCTGCATCCTATCCAAATGGTGAATGGATAGAAATTCAGAACATGGGAACTGAAGAGGTCGATGTTGCTGGATGGAGATTCTCTGCGCAAGGCCGTACGCTCATTTTGCACCAATACAATATGCCTGCGAAATCCGACACCGTATTGCAACCGGATGAAACAGTCCTTATCGCATTAAATGGAACCTCACAATTCTATCTCAAGCATACAACATCTGACCAAATTTTCCTCTACGATGGGAACGGTGTTGCAGTACATTCGGCCCAATGGACTCACACTCTTGAGGGTGTTTCATTGATCAACAATACCGAAAGTCATGCAGGTGCTGGACCTACTGGAGGCAATGCACCTTCTTCTTCTACAACGTGGGGCGTGGATGATTGGCTCAACAGTGCTTGGGCAACTCCTGGGGAAGAAAACCCTGTTTGGGCCGCTTATTCCGGAAGCGAGAGCATCCTTGTAACTGAAATTGCAACATCGTGTGAACTACCTACATTCCAACCTGCAACCGATTGGATCGAGTTGTACAACGATGGGGTTTCCGACATCAACTTGAGCCGTTGGATACTGAGTGCGGATTACACCTCGAACCCACTCATGGGGCGTCAATTCATTGATGCGAGCATGCTTTGGGAATCGACGTCCAATGATGCAATCCTTGCACCGATGGAACGGGTTGTGATCGAACTACAGCACGATATCTTTGGACCTGACTTAGACGATGTCAGTTCCATGAATCTCCTCAATCCTGATGGAGAACTAGTCTTGACTATCTCCCCTCCAGCATCGTCCTTGAGTACTAATTGTGCGACGTATGGATACAACACAACCAACACAGAGTGGGTTGAATTTTTGTGGCCAACGCCTGGAACACCGGAACCTGACGCTACGATGATGGCCTCCCTTGATGACATCAAATTCAGTTCTATCATGTGGGATGGTATCTCTTCAATTTCAACCGAAATGGAATTCTTTGAACTCACCAATATTGGTACTGAATCCGCGATTCTTAATGGATGGTCCGTACGACGAATCGCTTCTGATGGAACCTCATTTGAGTCCGACATAACCAACTTACAGATCAACGCATCTTCATCGATTAAACTCTCAAACGATGTATCCGCATTGGAATTGTTTGAAGATGGAAACATCATCGATATGGGCGGTGCTATGGAGAATCCAATCTACCTGCTCGACAGTGGTATGGCCTTACAACTAATACATCCAACCGGTGTAGTTGCTGACACGATCGTTTACAAAAACGGCCCCGTTGATAGCGAGGGTTGGAGTGGAGTATCACTTTCTGAACCAGTAAGTGGAATTGACAACCTAATCTTGTACCGTGGCGACGGATGTGGATTGATGACAGACACCAACCAATCCGTTGATTGGCACCAGCGTTGGGGGCGACTTGGAGCCAGTGATTTCTGTGCGGATTCTTCCTTTGACGATGCCACTTCAATCACGCCGCTTATTGCTCCTGAGCATGGGCTCATGGATCTTCTCAATTGGATTGATGCGGCACAGACTTCGCTTCATGTCCATTTGTATATCTTGCAATCGAGCGAACTTACACAAGCACTCACTGATGCACACAATAGAGGTGTTGATGTCACAGTCGTTCTTAACGAACCAGAAGATTGGTGGAATTCCAATGACAAGGTCGCTCAGGAAGCGTATGCTTACGCTCTCAAACAAGCGGGGATTAGTGTCCATTGGTTCGGCGGTTCAGGCGATGATCCTTACCTTTACCTGCATTCAAAGGTCGCTGTTCGTGATGATGCCTCGGTGTGGATTGGTTCTGGTAATTGGAAGCCATCCTCACTTCCATATGATGGAGACAGAGGCAACCGCGACTGGGGAATTCTTGTCGATAGTATTGAACTTGCAACCAATGTTCGAGCCAACATGGCATTTGATGAAAACTCGATGTATGTTCAACCTGTTTCCGCAACCCCACCAACAAATTCCTATGTCATTCCCGATGCTCAAGTTATTGATCAAGCCACAGCAGATGCCTTCACAGGAACTTTTAGTGGTCAATTGTTGACCTGTCCTGATGATTGTGTCGAAGGTTTAACCGAAATGATTCAGTCTGCAGATGATGAAATTTTGCTATCGCTTCAGTATCTTGACTTGGATTGGAAGTGGGGATGGGGCGAAAATCCATTGATCTCCGCACTTCAGCAAGCCGCTTCAGATGGCGTTTCGATTCGCTTGATTATCAATGGAGCATACCTTGATGAAGACATCCAAGATGTTGTTGATCGAATCAACAAAGAGTGGAACATCACCAACGAATGGGATGCATCCGCTATCATCATGAGTGAAGATGATGATGTTATGAAACTCCACAACAAAGGTGCTATTGTTGACGGTGAATCCGTCCTCATTTCAAGCATTAATTGGGGCGATTCAGCAATGGTTCGTAATCGCGAAATGGGCCTCATCATCACTTCCGCAGAAGTGGCTGCCCCGTTCGTTGAGTCTTGGTATGCGGATTGGGACCGACTCGACAATGTAACCGATACAGACAACGATGGTCTGCCGGATATTTTCGAGGTCAACAATGGATTGAATCGAACAGTCTCGATGCATGATGGAGTTTTGGAAGCGAATATGGATATTGACGTAGATGGATTATCCAATCTTGATGAATACACGCTTGGTGGCAATCCTTTGAATGCTGATACGGATGGCGATTGTATCCTCGATGCAATCGAGGTTAGTTGGGCCCAAGCTACTGCTCTCGACCCCACCGTAGACGCTGTTTCTCCTCAAGATGCTATCAATCTCGCTGATGCGGATGGTGATGGAATTGATGAAGCAACCGCATTGGGTTGCGACCTTGGAGGAATCGAGCCGATTGATTCTAACAATAATCAATCGAATGGTACGAGCGTCGATGATGACCAAGATGGCGTGATCAATACCAATGATGAGTGCCCTAATACTCCAGTAGATACGCCAACCGATGTGACCGGATGCTCTTCAGAGCAACGTGATCAGAAGGCAGGTGACGCAAGTGGAGAAGCCGAGAAAGGATTCGGGGAAAATTTCATGCTATTGCTGATGCTTGGAGGCCTTCTTTTGCTCATAGGAGCTGTGTATGGCATTGTTCAATCACGCAAGGAAAGTGAGGCTCGAAAAGACTGGGTCACCGATCAACACATCGATGATGTAGTTGGTACTGATGCTCAATGGGAGCAACCTGTATTGGATGGTCGAAATGAAGAGGAAGCATCTCCACTAGCCAAGGAACTTGAACGATTCCCTGGTTGGGATGAGGCTATGTTGCAACAATATCTTGACCTTGGATGGACCTTGGAACAGTTGGAAGAATACTACCAACAACAGGTTTCTGAACAGGGATAAGCCGCGTAACCTTGACAAAGGACCGATGACAAGGATTGTCATGGCATACAACTCGACTAACCCTGTCTTCCAACCAAAATTTTGGAATAATATCCAAGGTAATGACCGAATGAGTTTCGAAGGCACACTGCAAAAAACTGGCATCGTCTTTGGACTTGCGACCATAAGTGCAGTTGGTTCTGTTGCTCTTGGTTTCATCATGCCTGCACTTCTATTCCCAATGATGCTGTTCGGTATGTTTGCGACCATGGGGATGGGGTTCTATCTGTGGTTCTCTCGACCCGCTGAACCTGCTGCATTTGTTCTCGTGTATGCAACACTAGAAGGTCTATTCATCGGACCACTTACGCTCTTTTTTGAATTGATGTATCCTGGAATTGCTATACAAGCAGGTCTAGCAACATTTGCCGTGGTTGTGTGTATGTTAACCATTTACTCGGTAGGTATTCTTCGTCCAACACCGACGTTCAACAAAGTTGTCTTTACACTAGCTGGATCCATCTTCCTCGTCTATTTCATCAACATCATCTTGGTATTCCTCACACCGTGGACCGTTCCATTCCTCCACTCATCCGGGCCAATTGGAATTGGAATCAGTCTGTTTATCATCACTGTTGCAGCTATGATGCTCATCTCTAATTTTGGAATGATTGATGCAGGAGTCCGCATGGGCGCTCCTAAGCAACAAGAATGGTGGGGCGCTTTTGGGATCATGGTGACTGTCATTTGGTTGTATTTCGAAATGCTACGATTGATTGCGAAACTAAGAGACTCCAGGTGATTCGTTGTCCCGTCCATTAGCAATCGCTGATCTCAGTGATTTTCTATCCGGTGATGAACAGCGAGTTCAGTCATTCATCCAGACGGTTGGCGATTCACTCGCAGATATTGGATTCTTTGCACTTACTAACCACGGTATTGATCTCTCCTTAATCGAGGACACCTACCATGAAGCTGAGACGTTTTTCATGCTTGACGAATCTGTGAAGCGATTGTATGCAAAGCCAGAGATTTCGCATCAACGGGGCTATACTGCCTTTGGTGTTGAACATGCTAAGGACAATCCTGCACCTGATCTCAAAGAATTCTGGCAAACAGGACGTGGCCAACAAGGAAGCGAAACCGATAACAAATATCCAATGAATATATGGCCAAATGAACACATTCCAAAGTTTGAGGAAAAGGTCGATTACCTCTACAACCAAATGGAGGCTATATCCAATCAATTGCTTTCTGCATGCAGCATCTACCTTGGAAAGGATTCCAATTGGCTACCTTCAATGGCTGAGAAAGGCAACACTATCATGCGCATTATACATTATCCTCCACTTGATTCTTCAACTCCAGAAGGTGCTGTTCGCTCCGCTGCCCATGAGGATATCAATTTCATCACATTGTTGATGACTGCAACGGCTGCTGGACTTCAAGTCATGGATCACGATGGATCATGGATAGATGTTGAGGGTAATCATGAACAGATCATTGTGGATTCGGGAGATATGATTCAAAACTTGACAAATGGTTTGTTCAAATCCACTACTCATCGTGTTGTTAATCCGGGTGATCCAAATCAAAGACGCTTTTCTATGCCGATGTTCGTTCACCCGCGAAATGAAATCGATTTAACACCATGTCCGGAATATATCGAACAAACCAGTGGTTCTGCCGACTATCCATCGATTACTGCTGGAGAGTACCTCCATCAGCGTCTCGTTGAAATCGGTTTGGCATCAGCAGATGAGAGTTGATTGCAATGCACATTCCAAGCCTGCTTGCAAAGAAGCGAGATGCTCATGAACTCGATCAGAATGAAATCGAGTGGTTTATCCAACATCTACATGAAATTCCAAATGAGCAAATCGGTGCTTTCTTGATGGCTTGTCAAATCAACGGTTTAAGCGCTCAAGAGACTACCTATCTAACAAAAGCAATGCTCGAACAAGGTGAGCAATTACCATTGCAAGAAGGTGCAATAGACAAACATTCCACGGGCGGTGTTGGCGATAAGATGAGCATCATACTTGCTCCAGCATTGCGAGCATGTGGAGCAATAGTGCCTATGCTTGCAGGGAGAGGTCTTGCTCACACTGGGGGAACCATCGACAAGTTGGAATCGATTCCAGGATTTAACACAGGATTATCTATTGAAGAGATGATGCAAAACCCATGCTTCATATCAAGACAAACTGCTGAGATTGCACCAACAGACTCCATCCTTTATGCGATACGTGATGTGACTGCAACTGTACCTTGCATTGGATTGATTACCGCATCAATCCTTTCGAAGAAAGCTGCTGAAGGAATCCAATCGCTTGTCCTTGATGTCAAATATGGACGGGCAGCATTCATGCAACATTCAGATGATGCTAGAGAACTTGCTCAATCAATGGTCCGAGTTGGAGGCGAACTTGGAATCGATGTCAAAGCACAACTAACACAAATGGATCATCCAATCGGAACTTTGCTTGGAAATAGTCATGAGATTGTTGAATCCATTGATTGTTTGAAAGGAAAGGGGCCTAATGATACGATGGAGTTGGTAAATGCACAAGCAAATGCCCTTGGATATGATATTTCAGAAGTTATCGAAAACGGTTCTGCACTCGCTGAATTCAAATTGATGCTTGAACGTCAAGGAGTTGATTCATCAGCCGCTCAAGAACTAATCGATAATCCATGGAGTGTTCTTCAACGTGCACCACAACAATACACACTGCAAGCAGAACAATCAGGTTACGTCGCTGATTTGGACGCCTTGGCTATTGGCCAAGTTCTGTGTGAAGCAGGTGCAGGACGATCAACCCAAGACCAAGACATAGATCACGGAATCGGAATTGAAATCCACAAGCACATTGGTACTAAGGTCGAAGAAGGTGATGCAATCATTACACTGGATGGTCCTTTTGGAGTTGATATTCACTTGATACAACGTTTGAAAGATTCAATCACAATCTCCGATTATCAAGTTGGTGTTGGTTCAAGGATTCTTGAAACGGTGACAATATCCGATTGTTCAACGACTTGAATTGATAGAAGCCGTCATAAGGGAGATGTTGCTCGCCAAACTCGCCGATTTAGCTTAGCTGGTGGAGCGTGGGACTGTTAATCCCAAGGTCGTGGGTTCGAGCCCCACAATCGGCGTAAGATTTAGTTCCTTCAAATTGAGTTAAAAACATGGAGACCTAATCGCAGGCCTGTTTTTTCTTGGCTATGTTGTTTATGGCCCAGTGGTAAAAGG
>CEVR01008869.1_pt1 | contig 15851 bp, 16 predicted proteins | sample 356541 | NCBI WGS metagenome assembly CEVR01 (sample SAMEA2623734, study PRJEB7988) | marine metagenome | isolation source: saline water (ENVO:00002010), including
GTAAACTCTTCATTGGAATCATTAACAACTTCTTCTTGATTACTGTCATTGGAATCTAAGATTTCTTCTTCAGGCAAATCGTCATTTTCGGCCTCTGACATTCACTCACCGGGCATAGTGTCACAACCATATGGGATAAGCCTTGCTTGTTCATGGTCCTGTATATTGATACGCCATGCACGCGTGGCATTGCTATGAGCGACACACCAGTGAAGATACTTGGATTGGCAGGTTCGTATGGACTTGACTCAAAAAACGGCTTACTGCTATCTATTGCAATGAATTATTGCCAAGAACATGGAGCCGAGATTCACATCTGGGATCATGTAGAAAAACCTCTTCCACTAGTTGGTGCTGAAGGATGCTGGGATGACAAAAATGTTAAGGAACTTCAAAAACTAGTCACAGAATGTGATGGTTACATTCTTACATCACCAGAATATCATGGTACAATGTCAGGCGTTATGAAAAATACACTTGATTGGATTTACAAAGACCATGTTGGTGGTAAATCGTTTGGACTAATGTCTACACTTGGAGGAATTTCAAATTCTAACACTTTGAATCATATGAGAATTGCAGTTAGATGGATTCATGGTTGGTGTGTTCCAGAACAGGTTGCCGTTGGTAAAGTCAAAGAGGCATTTGGCGATGATAATAAGCTCGTAGATTCAGTTTTACAAGAGAGAGTGGAGCAACTTTCAGCTAGTGTTGTAAAGGCTGCTCGGATGCTAAAGGAGGAATAAATTGCGACCGACTTTCGCTAATGAATGGGGTGGCTCTTTCGTATTGATAGAGCCAGGTACATTCAATATGGGCGATGATAATGGTTCCAAATTTGAACGCCCAGCGCGTAATGTTGAGATTTCTGAACCCTTTTTCATGGGGGCAAGGCCGGTAACACAAGTTGAATGGAGCAGTTTGATGGGTGAAAACCCTTCAAAATTTCAGGAAGGCTGGTCTGCTGGATTAAGACCTGTCGAACAAGTTAGTTGGAATGATTGTATGCGATATATTTCAAAACTTAATGAGATAGATACTGAAGAAAAAATGGGTTTGATTGGTAGTTGGCGTTTGCCTATGGAAGCTGAATGGGAATATGCTTGCAGAGCAGGTTCTTCGACACGATGGTTCCATAGTGATGCGGATAAAGATCTTGATGAGGTTGGATGGCATGCTGGAAATTCTGGTGCTAAAACTAGAGAGGTCGGGCAAAAGAAACCCAATGAATGGGGACTTTATGACATGCATGGCCTTGTAAGTGAATGGTGCTTTGACGAATGGAATGATGATACTTTACGTAGAGTTCATCGTGGTGGCTCTTGGTTTACTGAATCTGATGCTACTCGTAGTTCGTCTAGAGCCAGTGCAAATGTAGGTCATTGTTCAGATGGTCTTGGCTTTAGATTGGTTTGGTCTCCACAATAATATTGGTGTTTTTATGAATCTAAAATTATATCACAATCCGAGATGTTCTAAATCTCGTCAAGCACTTAATTTATTACAAGAACGCGATATTAATTTTCAAGAAATTCGTTACTTAAATGACGGTCTTAATCGCTCAGAAATAGAAGGTCTAATTTCGCGTTATCAAGGTAGTTCATCAGATATTGTTAGAATTGATGAGCAGGAATACAAATCAAATAAAATTGATTTAGATGTTGATAGTGAAATCATTGAACTATTGTTGAATTATCCTAAATGTTTACAGAGACCGTTATTGGATGATGGACATACCGTTGTTATTGGAAGGCCGCCAGAAAATATTCTTACTCTTCTTCCTTAGGACGTAGTACTGTTACTACATTTATTCTTACAAATACTTCTAGAAGTGCTTTAACTCGATCTCCTACAGGTGCTATATCTTCATGATATAGCGAATCCATTATGACGCAAATATCATGGAAGTTTCTCTCGCCATCGATTAATTCCCATAACATGCTTTGTGCTGGATGCATTGTGCGTCTTACTATTTTTGGTGCTCGCAAAACCTTTGCCAACAATCTTTCGAAGCGATTGAAGGTTTTAGTGATTAAAAAAACCACATTTTTTCCAGTCACACCTTCGATATCAGGATGTATACCAGGCTTGCCAGTGTACTCCCACTCTACTGGTAATCTTACAGGTAGAAAATCTATCCACCGATGCTTATCTAAATCAGGAATCTCCATCAAACCCCCTCCATCTGTAATGTGATAAATAGAAGTGCAGCCATGCATATTGAACCAGTAATCCCACATATTCGTTTGAGATTTTCTTTATCCGAAAAATTGTGCAACCACCAAGTTGCAACCCCGAATAAAGACACTAGAGTCAGAAGTCCATACCAAATCGGTTCCATGGCGGACATTGTTTATGCGAATTGTACTACTGCTGTGAAGATTGCGTTGCTTGCCATGCTTCATACTCAGCCATTTTTCTATTGTATTCAGCAACCTGTAACTCATATTCGGTCATAGCCGCATCCTGAACAGTAGCAACTTCTTGAACCGGTTGCTGAACCACGGTTTGTTGAACAGTTGCAGGAGGTCCTGCAAATGCGGTTGCAGGCGGCCCTTGAGTTGGTTGTGCTGCAATATTGATTGGTTCTTCGTAATCATCCTCCTCATCCTCATCTAAATCGACTTTTCTTCTTACCATGAAAATGATTACTGCTAGTAATAGTACTCCACCAATAATCATCATTATTTGAGTGGTGGATAAGATTCCAGTTTCTTCTTCGTATACAACCCAATTCATCTGCGAAGAAATTGTGTGATTGACAGTTCCATCATCACTACTAACTTCGATTAAAGCAGTTCCATCTATTGATCCAGATTCACGAATTACTTCGCAACGCATATCGTATTTTTGTTGAGAAACATGGCCAGCATTTAACTCTAATTTTACACCCTGTAAGTGAATCGGATTACCGTCACAAATTACTCCCCAGCCCTCTGGAACTGTTGCATTGACAAATATGATTTCACCTTGTGTTGATGTAGAGGTTAGGTTAACCCATACAACATGTGAATCACCCTCATCAAGTTCTGTCAATTGCGGGTCTACATCATCTATCTCTACTTGCCTTCTCTCCCCTACAAGCAGCATAGATTCGAGCGTTTTCAGTATAGGCCGTCCCAAATCATCTTGACCTCCTTCCAATTCAATTCTAATTGTAATTCTAGTGTCCAAATCCACATCTTCTCCGATAATCACGCTGACAGTTAATTCAGTAGATTCTGTTGGACCAAGGTTCAAATTAATCCATTTACCATCTTCAGTACTAGCTCCAGAATCTGTTGACAAAAATCCTAGAACAGATGAAGTAGCGGGGCTTGGAGATAAAACCAGTCTTGCCCTAATTGTTCCATCAGCTGCATTTCCAATATTCCATGCTGTTGCATTTAGGGTGAACGTAGAATCAGTACTTATGACGGCTTCCTCAGGGAATCCATCTAATTGCGGACGCATCATTGTCTTAGTAACCGATTCAAAGGTATCAACATTATCTGAATCAAAATTATCGGTTCCATCTTGAGGTGAAACTGAAATACTGATTTCATGGAATTCATTAGCAGATTCTAATGGGGGTAAATATAGCCATAGATTTACGGTTTTGATATTATCTAAATCGTAGGAAACCGACAGCGGGATTCCAGAGGTTACATTGTTACCTTCATGTAAAATCCACCAATCCCATGAATCGGCTATCCATGGTAAATCAACAACTGCTATCGCTGGCCCATTGCCGTTATTTGTGATCTCCATTTCAATTAAATTAGCTTCACCTGGTGATAATTTACTCGGTGAATTTGTGACATTAATAGCGAGGTCGTGAACTGTGTTTACCCTTATGCCTTGCCAAGAATTACCCGTGATAATATCCCCTGAACGTAATGAAAGAGCATTTGGAGTAATCATTGGACCGGGGTCTTCTGCTTGTGCTGTAATAGGTGCAGTAACTCTGATAGTGAATGTTGAATTTCTACCAGAGTTTATCGCTAAATCGGGAGTATTGAGTAATTCTACTACCCAATTAGAAGAACCAGTAGTTTCAATGTCTGGTCTAAAGACATCCATTCTACTCGCATTATTCCATATCCTAAATGTGACATCAATAGTTTCTCCAGCGCCAATGTAATTTATCGATTCATGATGCTCGCTTACAGAAATATCTGCATTGCTAATCATTGCAGCAGCCACTTCTACAACTTTCATATCCGATCTTCTACTATCGTTAGTACTCGTGGCGGTTAACCACACTTCAGCAGTTGTATCTGGTTCTACTCCTACGGGTATAGTGGCAGTCATCCAAATTTCTATTGGATTGTCTATTCGAACTTGAACATTAGTAGATTGGTTCCATGAAAGTGCGATACTCCATCCACTAGGTACATTCTTTTCCGCTAGTGAAATCGTGAAGACATCAGTGGCTTCACCTATGTTCTGTACAGTTATTGGGAAATCACATGTGTTTCCCGGTTGGCATCTAGGGGTAAATTCTGGGAGAATAATGTTAGGCATTCTATCAGGAAGTACCTTAGAAATTGTTTCTATTCCATCACCTATATTTGGAAATGAATTACTGGTTACATTAATTGTGACTGGAATATTGCCCATACTAGCATTTTCATCTATCAAAACCCGTAGATCAAATAATCTAGATTCCCCAGGTAATAGCATCATTCCAGAACTACCTATATTTGCGCCGTTAGTCATTGAAAAATAATGATTCCATCCAGCAGGAACACCGCTGGCAGTAGGAATATATCTCTCGGAAATATTACCAGTATTTGTCACCTCAAGCCTAGTAATTGACCAATCACCAGGTAGGCCTCCAATCGTTGTAACACCTTGTAAATCGATATTGTATTCCTTGACATCGGCTTTTTGGTCATATATCACAACCATATCATCAAACCAATAACCCATATCTTGTCCTGATGCATCTGCTGTAAATTCAAATTTAAATTGTGTACTTGAATGCATATGTTTGTTTTCAATTGGTACTAATGGGCTATTTTTACCATTATATGTAGCAGAGAAAGTTTGCCAATTAATTCCATCATTGAAGTCATTATCCACTGCCCCAGTTATTGTCCATAATTCGTCCCAGTTCGATTGGCTATCTTTAGCATAACCTTTCAGTGAGTCCCCCACGCCTGCTCCACCAGTATAGAAGAAACTGTATCCAATCGCTGCGTTATGTGAATTAAGGCCATCAGCCATATCGAATACCGGAGTGGTCAATGTTGAAACTAAATTATTGGAATGAAATGATGTAGCACCATTACCAATGTGACAGCCACTAAGTTCAGAAATATATACTTCAGAATTTGTCTTCCATTCTCCAGTTTTACTCCATGTTGTTAGGTCTACGCAGTTATCATAATGCAGAGCTACAGTCATATGTCGATTTTTAGAATTATCAGAATTATCATCATCACCATTAGGGTTAGATACAGTTATCTGCATTGTGTGATTTCCTGCATAATTTGGAGTCCACAATACCTTTACTGAATTAGAAGATCCACCATTTATTGGACTCATAGTGTTTGAAAAGTTCAACAATTCAAAGTGTTGATATTCATTGTGAAGAACAAGTAAATTGAAATCTACAGAACCTGATTGAACAGTACCCTGGTTTTGAATTGTGACATCAATTTCTATCTCGACGCCTATTATAGAATCAGTCACATAAAGGTCAGCAGGACGGTTGAAATTAGCGATTGGATAGTTAGAGGAGAACATTTGGTAGAGTGATGAGTTGGTAGTATCTGGATAACTAATAGAAATATCTCCTACCGCTAAATCAATATTTACAGCACGACCTGATGTTGCTGTTGACAGTTGTGAAAAACTGGGCAACAGAAGGGCGACTAATAGCAGTGACAGCAATCGGCGCATGTTCGACGGAATTACCACTAATCTACAATGGATATGACACCTTCGGCTAATTTGTACAATTTTTACTCTTCAGATAAGGCAGCATCTGCTTTTTCTAGTAATAGTTCCACTTTCCTTTGCTTAGCCCTTGAGGCGAAATAAACGGTAAATGAAGGTATCAATACCATACTAAAGCATCCTATCACCGCAGCTAAGGCCCAAGCTAATTCAGTAGCAGTATCTATCTCAAATTGTTCAATACTAGTGAATTCTTCATTTACGGATGTGAGCACTAATCCTGGTTGGGTCTGACGGTCACCATTTTCAGTAATAACTATTGAAATGCCTGAATCACTGTGATTTCTTAACAACATTATTCTTGCTTTTTCTTCAGCTTCAGATATTGAATCAGCATAAACAGCACCCTTCCCTCGTAAACTTGGTTCGGGGTCGGTCAATGAAATAATTGTAGCCGTTCCATCTTCTTCATCAACGATATGAGAAGTACTGTTAACACAGTCTACCATACATGAAAACTTCTCAGCATCAGGATCTCCTAAACTTGGATGACTCCACAAACCTCCACTATTCATTATTTGAACTGTAGAGTTTGGACTAAGTTGGTTAACACTCAGGTTGACCCAAGATAAATTTTCTATATTCACATCTGCCGTCCAAGTCCAAATCGTTACGTTATTATCTTCGTCATAATATTTATCTTGCGATACTAAATCAACTTCTAATTCATCAACATCTGAATTGAATATGTAATAGTCTGGGCTTACAGTAGCGCCATAAACTGCGTAACCAAGGAGTACAATTAAAGTCAAACCAAGCCCAATTATCGTCCGCAGGAGATTCGGATTTTGAGCCAGTGCTTTCCGCATGTTTTGTCCGATAAAAACACCCTTCAATAACCCTCTTACTTCTTGTTTAACAGCGGCGCTCCTCCCGATGTGCTGCGTGGCTATTGAACAGTTTCCTTGATATAGGGGTGTAAGGTCGGCAAGATGCTTGGTGGTACTATGACGACGTTCTATGATGTCCCTGCTAACCTTCTTAACCCAGCTTTAGCTGATAAGTTAACCGATATTTCTGGCATTTCTAGGCCTGAGTGGGCTGCATTTGTTAAAACAGGTATTCATCGTGAACGCCCTCCTACACAAGAAAACTGGTGGGAACTGCGATGCGCAGCACTGCTTCGCAAAGTTGCTAGAGAAGGTCCAATCGGTGTAAATGCTCTGGCGCAGGCCTACGGCGGTAAGAAAGACAATGGGTCAAATCCACACACTCCGGCTATGGGTAGCCGTCATATTATTCGAACAGCACTTCAACAACTACAAGACGCTGGTTTAATCGAAATGAAAGAGACTAAGACGGTTCAGTCAGAAGATGGAGAATCTATCAAATTATATGCTGGAAGAAATATTTCTTCAGCAGGTCAAAAGATTCTAGATGAAGTTGCTCATTCAGTTCGTTCTGATGCAGAAGCAGCATACCCAGGTCTTGATAAATATTGAAATGGATGTGTAGGAAGTGAGTACTATGGCAGTTTCAGCAGATGATGAGTTGGCTCAAATCCGTGAGCAGCGTCGTGCTGAGTTGCAACAACAACTCGAGCAGCAGGCAGCAGCACAAGCCGATGCTGAAATCGATGCCCAGGCAGAGATGGAACAATCTCAGGCACTTGATGCGGCAATGAAAACAGTTCTGACCCCTGAAGCCCGTTCAAGACTTGCCAGTCTAAATCTAGTCAATCCTGAAATCTGTACTAAAGTGAAAACCTATCTTGCAACACTATCTAGTGAAAATAAGATTCAAATTCCAGTAACAGATGATCAATTAAAACAAATATTAGCAGGTCTTAACCAGCAAAAGCGTGAGACCAAAATCCGTAGACTCTGAGGTGAGAAAATGGCACGAAATAAACCCGCAGCTAAGAAAATACGCCTACTAAAGGCAGGAAAGCAGAATCGTAGAGTACCGGTATGGGTAATGCTAAAGACAGCGCGAAATACCGTTTCACACCCTAAGCGTCATCATTGGAGACGAAGTAAATTACAGAGGTGATTAGAAATGGCACGTGCAGCAGTTAGTGAATTAATCGTTCCTTTGAGGAACGCGTGGAATATTACCCGTTACAAGAGGGCACCTAGAGCAATTCAAATCATCAAAAATGAAGTTGTAAAGCATCTCAAAGTCGCAGAGGATGAAACTGTCTGGATAGATCCGGCAGTTAACGAACATATCTGGAATCGTGGAATTGAAAACCCACCTCGTAAGATACGCTTACAGGTTACTCGTCACGATGAACCAGATATTCCTATCGAAGTTAAATTAATGGAGGAATGAATATGGGAAATATTAGGCCAACTTTCATAAAATTGCGTGCTATTATTCTTTGTGAAGAACATGGCGAGAAATTTACTGACGACTTTGACCACAATAAGAAAATGGTCGATGAATTAACCGATTGCGAATCTAAGAGATTGCGTAATTGGATTGCAGGATATGTAACCCGCTACCGCCAGCGCAGAACAGACTGAGGTGGAAACTTGGCGATACGTGTCGCCTGGGATCGTAATCCTGTTAGCATACATGGTCCAAAGGCAGAGTTAGAACTTCTTGTTCAAAAACTTCGTAATGATTATGGCGTACGCAAGCATTCTATGATAATGCAAGACCGTGAATCAGATGATGAAGCGGTCTTTTTCGTTTACCAACCATGCGATCCAAAATGGTTCTTGGAGGATGCATAATGGGGGATAGGATGGATATTCCATTGCCTTCATCAGTATACGAACTGAATATTGTTTTGGTAGGTACATCTCACCCAGGTAATTTGGGTGCAATCTGCAGAACAATGCTAAATCATGGTTTTACCAATCTAAGACTCGTTAATCCGCAATGTTCAGTGGATGATGAAGAGGCTAGAAACCGCGCGAAACATGCAGGTTCAATATTGGATAGTACCGAGGTTTTTGCTGATTTTGAAAGTGCGGTTTCTGATTGTTCCTTGGTAGTTGGGACTTCAGGTAAGAGGGAAGTTGGTAGTAAGATTTTATTTCGGCATTTTGTACTTCCTTGGGAATTTTCAGATAAGGTTCGAGACTTTGAGGGTAAAGTCGCTCTAGTTTTCGGAGAAGAAGGAAAGGGTTTGTCTACTGAAGATTTAGAAAAATGCGATTATCTTCTAACCCTTCCAACATGGGAAGGTTATCCAATTGCAAATCTTTCACAAGCAGTTGGGCATTGTGTTTACGAATTACATAGAGATAGAGTTATTTCGGGAACTAAGGTTCATGGAGTTAAGAAAGAGAGAGTAATCACTCCTGAATTAAGGGTGATTCTAAAGCAAGCTATTGAGGAATTTGCAAATTCATTACCTGGTGATGAAATCCGCTCATCTCAGATTTCTGATGTGCTAGAAAGAGTCGTTCTTAGAGGAATGCCATTGGATGTCGAGGCACAAAGATTGCTTAGTGCATTTGTTGATTCAACTACTGCACTTCAGAAATTGAGTAATGATGAGGATTGGCTTCGCAATCGCAGAAAAAGAGTTACTCCCTCCAACTCGCCCAAGACTTCGGAGTCTCTCTAACATGCATAGCGACTAGTCTTAATCGGTTACCATAACTAGTCTGAATGTGAGGCTTAACTTGTTCAAATGCCCATTTGGCAAGATTTTCTGCAGTTGGAATAAACCCAACAACGACAGTTCGATGTTGGTCACCCATCAAATTGAGAGCCGCTCTAGCCTCCAAATCGTTTTCATAAACGATGAAAGCATGGTCTACCACATCGTGAATATGTTCGGTAAGAATCTGTGAAACATCTGAGAAATCTATCAGCATACCTTCTTCTGAGACCCCTGCCTCTTCTACAACATCACCTTCAATCTCAGCCTCAAAACGGTATCTATGACCGTGCAAATGTTTGCATTTACTCTTATGATTTGGAACTCGATGTCCAGTGTCTGTTTCTACAAATCTCCTTATCGTCGTCGTCATTATTATTCCTCCTTGAATGTCAAGCATACCGAATTAATACAGTATCTTTCTCCACCAAATTTTCTTGGCCCATCATTGAATACATGTCCAAGATGTGAATCACAAGATGAACAACGCACTTCCGTCCTAAGCATTCCATGACTTTTGTCCACTATTCGTGTGATTTTTGCCTGTGAGTGTTCACTATGGAATGCTGGCCATCCACATCCGGAGTTATACTTCATATCTGAAGTAAATAGGATAATACCACAATTAACACAACGGTATTCGCCATTTTCAAAATGTTTGTCAAATTTACCACTGAAAGCTCTTTCAGTACCATTTTCTCTAGTTACATGATAAACAAGTTGAGCCTGTAATGCGTCTTGTAGAACCTCTTCCCAATCCTTGACATATTCAACAGGGTCCTTACGTCCTATTGCATAAAAGGCCAGGATTCTTTCAACATCCGCTCCACTAGTTCCGCTAGATCTACCTTTGGAATCTGGATTGTATGAAGTATTGGTATTTGCAAATACTATATCAAAATCGAGATTTAGTTTTTTACATGATTTCAAAGAATCTCTGAGTATTGTCTCTTTATCTCCATCGATATATGGCAGATGAAAAGATATTTTTTCACTGTCCCAATTTCCTAGGTCAAAAGCATCTCCAATCGCTGAATAAAATTCTGGTCGACAATCAGGATATATGGCGTGATCACCTGAATGTACTCCTAATGCGATTTTAACATCACATTCTTCTCTAAGTGCTACAGAAAGTGCATACCCATAGAGTATTGAAGAAAATATAGCATTTCGATTTGGCACTACTGTTGCCTTCATTTGCTCCTCTTCATAATGTCCTTCTGGAATTTCCATCTCATCACTTGTTAATGCTGAATGAAATAGGCTCATCGCACTGCTGAGGTCAGCAACTTTGTGTTCGATTTCATAGCCACAATCACTTAGATATGCGATATTTTGTTTTGCCCTTTGTAACTCAATGTTATGTTTTTGACCATATTCATATGAGATACAACTTACCTTGTAACCTTCTGCCAGCAATCGCAGAAGTAGTCCAGTAGAATCCATTCCTCCACTCAATGCCATTACTGCTCGCATCAATCGACCCCCATCCATTTGTGTGTTTGTAGTGAAAGTCTCCAATCTTGATTTTGCTTGACTAGATTTTCTGTTTGAGCGAAATTCTTTCCATTCCATTCTACCGATTCATTTTCGAAATAACATGGTTGGATAAATAGATGATCAAAACCATCCTTTAACTCGTCATATAATGTCAGGTCTTGGCCACAGTAAACTACCTTCAATTCATCTCCAATACGCTGTTTTATTCCAACGTTAGGATAGAGTTGGTCTTTTGGTGATACGCAAATCCAATCAATGATCTCAGGGACTTTGATGGTTCCATTGGTTTCTACTGAAAGATTAATTCCATGAATTTTCAAAGCTTTACCTATTGTCTCTAAATCTTGTAAGCATGGTTCTCCACCAGTAAATATTACTCTTTTACAATTGTAAGAAAGAACCTCATCAACTATATTTTCGAGTTCCATTTCCTCATATGTCAAAAAATCTGTATCACACCATTCACATCTTAAATTACAATTACCAAATCTGATGAATACATGTGGGACTCCTGCATGAAATGCTTCGCCCTGTACGGAGTGAAAGATTTCTACAATGGGATATGTTGTCAAATAATCACCTTACAATGGCTTCGTATTGATTAGTTGCATCAATTCACTTCTCGCTTCTGCCTTGTCGAAAAACACACCACGCATTGCTGATGTGGTCATTACACTATTTTGTTTCTTAACTCCTCGACATTGCATACATCCATGTGCGGCCTCAATAATTACAGCCGTACCAAGTGGACTCAAGTGATTCTCAATATCATCAGCAATACCTTTTGTAATCCTCTCTTGATTTTGTAACCTTCTTGCATGCAGCTCTACAATTCTTGCTAATTTACTGATACCGACTATTCTTTCTACAGGTATGTAACCTACATGTGCTCTTCCTTTGAAGGGCTGAAGATGATGTTCGCAAGTAGAGTGGAATTCTATATCTCGTAACAAAACAATTCCATCATACCCCTCACTATTGAAAGTTGAACTTAGAACTTCTTCAGCATCCTCATTATATCCACCAAATATCTCATCAAATGACTCGATTACTCGTTGAGGAGTTTTTGCTAAACCTTCTCTTTGTGAATCACCCTCGATGTATTCTAAAAGAATCTTAACTGCATCCATTGCTTCTTCTCTACTACTCATTTCTATTCCTCCAATCGTCCATGCCTTGCATCAATTTCGTCTAGTTGATCTAATAATTTTCGACAAGCGGTACGTATAGCATCTGCTACAGAAATAAACTTACCAGCATCACCCACATGTATTTTCAAGTCGTCGAGCAATTGCGCTGGCATATCCAGGCTAATCTTCGGCATATTTTGTCGCTAATTCCAACTTTTATAAGTATTCTTATAGTATTACTATAGTAATACGCTTGAAGTAAAAACCACTAATACATATTTCTCATGGCACGGCCATGGGAGCAGTAATCACATCTGATAGTTGGTGTGATCTACAACCTTGTATCGATATTGGGTCATTCATTATTTCACAACCAACATCATCAATTATTGTTCTAATCTGTTCATTATATGCAGTATTATTGGCATTCAAGATTATGAGTTTTCACAAATTTTGGTCATTATCATTGATGTTAGGAGGTGTGGCTGCTATTTTTGCAGGCTTTGAATATCAAGCATTTGGGTATGAAATTAAATGTGCAGGTCAGGAATATTGTGATGAATATTCCATTTTTTCAATAATTTACAATTTGTTAACAATGCTAGCTTTTAGTATAGCATTATTTGCTTTGGCTAAACGATATCAAAATACATTTCTTAAACATTGGACTTACATCAGTTTCCTATGTTTTGCAATCATTACCACCATTGCATATCTTGAGAGATATGAATCTCTTCTTGGGTTTAACTTTCTTATTGTTTCATTAATACCTAGTATGGTTATTGCCCTTAACCTATTGATTGCCAATCGAGATAATTTGACCAAACTATTGTTGCAGAGTATTTGCTTAATTGTGTTTGTAATCCTCGCCTATTTCTTATATTTCTTGATTGGTCTCCAATCTATACTTTGGTCAAATGGCGTATGGATTTCTTCTGATGACATATTACATATTGGCATGATTATTTGGCTTTCACATCTTGATATGGTAGTATTTAGAAAATGGACTCATCATGATTATGATGTATTTTCAGGGCGTATAACTTCGAGTTCATTTAGCAGTGGAGACGTAATTGTTGTTGGTTATTGGCAGCATTCTCCTTTTGGTGAATTTTGTGATATTATGTGGTCTAAACCAGATGGCACTAATGTTTTGATTGCCCCCACGTCAGAAGTAGCAAATTATGTATCTGAAATGTACGATTTCGATGAAATTATCACTACAGATATCGAAGCTAAAATTACTGATAAAAAAATAATAGTTGATACTGAATTAATGGAGTTAGATTTCAATCTTGGATATGGTATTTCTCATCCTCTATTTATGAGACCACTCTGGTTTGTAGCAACGATTGAATATTTCTTTGGTAGGTTATTTTTCGGTACAAAAACGCATGGTTCAGCTAATAATTCTAAAGAAGAATGGTATGTTGTAGATAGGTATGATTCCATAAAAGATGGAAGCGCGGTTATCGAAGGTATCGATCTAGGTGAATGTTGTAAAAGAACTAGAAGTGCGAAATTTGGATTTAGTGAGGCTCCAATAAGGCCGGCTTCAGTAAAGGTTAGAACTTTTATCAAGTGAGCAATACATTGACAATAAATGTCCTTCTCACCTTATTGATGAGGGTAGTAATCTCGGCTTTTTTTATTACTATCTTGATGGTTTTTGGCACTATCCAATTACCCATGGCTGATGTCGAATTATCTGAAAATATACATCATCAATATTCATTATCAGTTGTATCCAGTGATGTGTCTGAAGCCGAAAATTACACTCTTGTGTACCATTTGGATATACCAGATATTGTTAATCACAATAGTGATGGTGTTACTTATACAGTCGATAACAGTTCACAGGTGAACTTCAGTTTTGATCGTGTAGCATATCATTTAGAACTTCAAAAAAGTGGTGAAGAAAGGGTATATGTTTACGTTTCATTTCCTACTTTAACCGGTGATGTAGAGGAGATAGGTGTACCTTACTACAATACAGGAATTGTATACCAACAGTTGATAGAAGATCTGCATATTTCTTCTAATCACCCAAGTCTTTCATCACTTTCAACTAGTGATTCAGGCGTAATTGAGTTTTGGCCAAGTAATTATGTTACTGGTAATGATATTGCAGTTCCTGGTGCTGATTCTAGTTCATACGATTTTGGTGATGGTCAAGGTTCTGGGGCTGGTTACGGTAGTATGCAGATACATGACTATAGTTCTGGACAAACATTGTTTGCATACAATGCATGGGGTTCTGGAAACGATGCGAATGATTTGGGTATAGGAAATAATCCTGACACCAGTGGTAATCCAGATTGGACATTCACTAGTAATTCAGCAGGATATGAATTGAAATCAATGCGTATACTCGTTAGAGAAGGACAATTCCCTCCTGGCCTTCTTGTGGATATCAATTCACCTCAAAATCATCAAATCATTCAACGTCAAGGCGATGGAAAAGGCCAATTACCAATTTCTGGACATATCGATTATGATTATGATTTTGTGGCTGCTAGATTAATTGAAATTGATGTAAATGGCACAAATATTAGTTCACCTAGTGAATGGTATACAGTTCATTCATCATTCAAGCCTGGAGGTTCATTTTTCAAAAATATTGATGTTAATACTGGTTGGTACAAGATGGAATTAAAGATCTCTAATCAGGGTGTGACTACTGAAACAATTATTGTCGAACCTATTGGAGTTGGTGAGGTCTTTATCGTAGCTGGACAATCTAATTCTGCAAATCATGGCAATGTTACTCTTACACCAAATGATTCTAGAGTGAGTACATGGGGTAATGATGGTTGGAGATTTGCTACAGATCCACTGCCTATAGCAACCGGTAGTGGTGGTAGCCCTTGGCCTGCACTTGGTGACCATTTGACTTTGAGATATGATGTTCCAGTCGGTATAATCTCTGTGGGATGGGGTGGAACAAAAGTTGAGCAATGGCTGCCTGATGATAATTCTAATGACCCATTATTTGATCGAATTATCATGGCTTTGGAAGAGGTTGGATATTTGGGTGCACGTGCAATATTATGGCATCAAGGCGAGAGCGATTTAGCTTCAGGAACTACTACTGAGGAATATGCATCTATGCTTAACGAGGTAATCATGGGCAGTAGAATTGCTGCTGGTTGGGATATTCCTTGGGTTGTTGCAAGAGCATCATATCTTCCGGGTTTTAGTGTAGAAAGTTTAGCAGAAATAGTTGATGCTCAGCAATCTGTTATCGATAATGATTCACTGACCTACCTTGGTCCTGATACCGATTTGTTGATAGGTGATAGTTGGAGATATGATTCTGTACATTTTAATGAAGAAGGGCTCCGCGAACATGCCAGATTATGGGACATCTCAATTTCAGTGATGATGCAGGATTTCCTTGCATGGGATGATGATGAGGATGGAGTTGAAAACGACCTTGATGATTGTGAAAACACTCCTTTAGGTGAGCCGACATATACTGATGGGTGTAGTGACAGCCAGAGGGATAGCGACGCAGATGGAATCAGTGATGACATCGATCTTTGTCCTGGTTATGATGATGGTATTGATTTAGACTTAGATGGAATACCTGATGATTGTGACCCAATGATGGATGATGACCAAGATGGAGTCGAAAATGAACTCGACTTATGTACTGGTCATGATGATAATATCGACTTTGATTTTGATGGTATTCCAGATGGTTGCGACTCTAT
>CEVR01090188.1_pt1 | contig 15735 bp, 8 predicted proteins | sample 356541 | NCBI WGS metagenome assembly CEVR01 (sample SAMEA2623734, study PRJEB7988) | marine metagenome | isolation source: saline water (ENVO:00002010), including
TGTTTGTCATACCAAGGATTCCAAAGACATATCAATTCCAAAATATCACCATCATCTAATTCAACTCGATCAAAAATTCTATGTGCAAATTTCGAGGTATTTAATTTCAAATTATTCTTTCCAAGAATCAATATTTTACCATTATCTGCGAGAAGATTTTGTTTATCGATTTGGTGAATTAGTCTATTTGCTAAGCCGATTTCATCAGTATCAACCATTGCTGCATCTTCCATCGGTCCTAATCTGTCAACATCAATTTCTTCAACTGAGAGGTATGGAAGGTTCCAAACAATAAGGTCAAACTTACTATCGAAAGGGATTTTTTCAGGCCCTACTCCTCCTTCAACAATTTCAGCTCCATATCCCGATTTTTCCATATTGCCTTTGGTTGCAATCACTGAAAATGGATTGATATCACATGCACTAACATCCCATCCTAAAGAAGCAGCGAAAATTGAAATTGCGCCAGACCCACAACCTATTTCTAGCAACCTTTTATTTCTGCCAGGTCCAAACTTACTAATTCGCTGTGCGAGCAGGTCCGAATCATGCCTCGGCGGGTATACGGTAGGGGGTATGACCAACTCTATTTTGACCCTTGGAAATGGACTCCAAGTGACCTGTTTCGAGGGGCTATTTAGCAACTCAATTTCCCTTTGAGTGTCTTCAGCAGTGTACATCTCTTTGTCTGACATGCGACCCAGCCCTCCGTTTGTCCCGAAGCCTTTATGCCTCTTGGCTTCTAGAACCTGTTGGAGCACACTCTGCTAGAGTTCCCCCGAAACCGGCGTTTAGCATGCCATTTTAGCAGGCGAAGCCTTTATGAATGGACTGTAGGTCGGCCATCAAGCCCAACAGTTGCATTTGGGTCTGTAGCTTAGTCAGGTAGAGCGTCCGGCTTTTAACCGGACGGCCGCGGGTTCGAACCCCGTCAGACCCGCCTGACAAGTACGGGCCCGATGTTATTTAGGGCACGGGGTGTGTGTTTTGGTAGTAAAGTCGGCAACAAAAAAGCGTCTAATGGAGATGGGGATTAGCGAGGAATACGCTCACAAACTCGCTACCGATCGAAACATGAATGATATCAAATCTTTAACCGCTGATGAAATTGCATCAGTATTAGGTGTTTCAAAAGATGATGAAATCTTTACTGGAGCAATGAATGCCCTAGCAGAACTAGGAACACGCCGTCAAAAGCGTAAGACTAGAAAAATCACGATTTCAGCAAAGGCGCTTTATGACGATGACATGGACTTTTCTGGAACTAAATTTAATGTTCTGAATCACATATTTGTTCCTCACCAGGAATTGGTTCCTGTTGAAGATGAAGAATCTGAACTAGAACCATGGGGCCTATTAGGAATCGATGAGGAAACCGGAGAACCAAGACTCGCAAAGGAACTATTGCCGAAAATCCTCATTACAGATCCTGTAATTCAGGTTATCAAAGAAATGGTTGAGAAAGAAGCAAATGCACAGACTGAGGAAGATGAAGAACACACTCCACTTCCTGCAGGCTGGCTAGCAGACCGTGTATTGAAAGTGACTCGTAAGTCACCATCTGCTGGCGTTTCGATTGCTTATCGACTGATAGTGGAGGGCAGCTGAGCTGAGGTGTTATTATGAAAGAAATTATTGAATCATTTTTTAGAGAAAGAAGCCTAGTGAACCATCAATTGGCATCTTATGATGATTGTATTCCTAGCGGAGACAACTCTTTGTCCCGTATGGAGAAGATTGTTCGTTCAATCCGTGTTGGTACAGACGAAGAGGTAGTTGATGAAAACGGCGGTTTAATCAAACTGGATGTAATCGATCAAGACATTATCATTCGTGTAAAAAATATACAACTAGGTGAGCCAAATATTCGTGAGGCAGATGGTTCTGACCATCAATCTCTGCCAATGGAGTGCCGTCTAAGAAAACTAACTTACATGTCTCCGGTAACGATGGATTTTACTATTTACAGAAATGGTGTGCCTTCTCAACCCGAGAAAGGCGTGCAAGTTGGAAATATGCCGATTATGATTCGCTCACGCCGTTGTAATTTGCATCAAAACCATATTGCAGGAGATAGAGTTCTCCATCCAAACACTTCTGAAGAAGACCGCAAATTGTGGGAAGAAGGCCTTCGCGCCAAAGGCGAGGACCCATTAGACCCTGGTGGCTATTTCATTATCAACGGAACTGAAAGAGTTCTAATTTCTATGGAAGATTTAGCACCAAACCGTGTAACTGTAGAAATCAATAAGCGATATGCAAAGAAGACTGAAGTTGCCAAGATTTTCTCTCAAAAAGATGGAATGAGAAAGCCTCTAACCGTCGAGAAGAGAAGAGATGGAATGCTGATGGTGAAAATTAGTACTGCGGGTACTACTGCTATTCCTGTAGTTCTATTGATGCGAGCATTAGGTATCGAAAATGACCAAGAATTGTTCCAAGCGATTGCAGGTCCTACTGATACTTTCAAGTATATCGTGGCTAATATCAATGAAGTAAAAGACAACGAGGAATATAATGTTGATTCAATGGCTGAAGCTCACCAGTGGTTGGAAAAGAAATTCGCTGCAGGTCAACAAAAGGAATACCGTGAAGCGCGTGTTACTCAATTACTTGACCGTGAATTGTTGCCCCACCTTGGTGACAGACACGATGATGAAGTCGATGACCGAAAGAAGAAGGCAATTTTCCTTGGTCGAATCGTGAGGCAAGTTCTAGAGATGGCAATAACAAACCGCAAGCCAAATGATAAAGATCATTATGCTAACAAGAGAGTAAGACTTGCTGGAGATTTAATTGAAGATTTATTCCGTGTTTCTATGGGACAATTGGCTAGAGATTTGAAGTACCAATTGGAAAGACATCACAACCGCAAGCGAGAACTGAAAATCACTTCTTGTCTACGACCTGATGTTCTGACTTCAAAGATTATGCATGCATTAGCAACTGGTAATTGGGTCGGTGGAAGATCCGGTGTTAGTCAGTTACTTGACCGTACTACATATCTTTCTGCATTATCTCACATGCGCCGTGTCACTAGCCCATTAGTTCGTAGTCAACCGCATTTCGAGGCTAGAGATTTACACCCAACTCAATGGGGACGTCTGTGTCCAAACGAGACTCCTGAGGGGCAAAATTGTGGTCTGGTTAAGAATGCTGCACAAATGATTGATATTTCTGAAGCAATACCTGAAACCGAAATTCGGGCTCGTCTTGATGAAATGGATGTTTTCCAGCCTGATGATTGGACCGATGGTGACCGAATACACGTAAATGGAGATATTTATGGAGTTCATAAGAGAGGTTCAAATCTACTAAGGCAATTCAAGAATGCTCGTCGTAGAGGTTCAATACGTCCTGAAGTTTCTATCCGTTTCGATAATTCAAACCGTGATATATTTATCAACACCGATAAAGGAAGAATTCTAAGGCCTTTGCTAATTCTATATGACGGCGCACCTAGACTTACTCAAGAACACCTATCGATGATTTCATCGGGTGAAATGACTTTCAAAGATCTCGTAAATTCAGGAGTAATAGAATGGGTAGATGCTGAAGAAGAAGAAGATCTCTTCATCGCTCCAAGGCCATTCGTTCTACCAGAATCAGTCCCTGCCGGCAATGAGCACGAGGGAAGACCCATCAGCCATAGCGGAGTTACTTGGTTGAATCTTGGAGAACCTGGTGCTGAAGTCGCTAAATTGCAAGCTGAAATCCGTCTGCCAAATGGAGAAAGGTCAGTTGCAGTATTCGAAACAGAACTATTGTACACATCTGAACACACACACTGTGAAATCGATCCACAATTGGTTCTTGGAGTATGTGCATCATTGATTCCTTACCCTGAACACAATTCTACACCTCGTGTTACAGGTGGAACAGCAATGGTCAAGCAATCATTGGGATTGCCAAGTGCTAATTACCGTCTTAGACCAGATACAAGATTGCACATTTTGCATTACCCTCAGCGTTCTATAACTCACACAATGGCAATGGATACTACCAATTTCGATAGCCGTCCTGGAGGTCAAAATTTCATTGTTGCTGTTATGTCCCTGCATGGATACAATATGCAAGACGCTGTTATCATGAATCGTGCAAGTGTAGAACGTGGTTTAGGCCGATCTACATTTAATCGTACATATAACGCAGAGCGAAGAAGGTTCCCAGGTGGACAAGTAGAGGAAATCGAGATTCCAGGTACAGGACTTGAAGAGGTAAAAGGTCTCAAGCCAGTTGGATCATACGACTACCTAGAAGGAGATGGTTTACCTCGCCCAGAAATTTATCTTGAAGGTGGAGATGTTCTAGTTGGAAAAACAAGCCCTCCGCGTTTCCTAGAAGAAACCGGTGCTGGTGCTTTCTTACAAGCTCAAGAACGTAGAGAATCTTCAATGCTAATCAGGCATGGTGAAAAAGGATATGTTGACAATGTATATGTCACAGAATCTCTAGATTCTGGTAGATTAGTACGTACAATGGTTCGTTCACATAAGGTCCCAGAAGTAGGTGACAAATTTGCTTCCAGGCACGGACAGAAGGGTGTCATAGGTCGTTTAGTAAATGACGAAGATATGCCATTTACTCGTGATGGAATAGTTCCTGACCTAATCATTAACCCACACGCAATTCCATCAAGAATGACAGTAGCACACGTTCTAGAAATGATTGGTGGTAAAGTTGGTTCACTCGATGGTAGAAGAATCGATGGAACCGCATTCCGTGGAGAAAAGGAAGGAAGCCTGCGTGATGGATTAGTCCGCAATGGTTACGACCACACCGGTAGAGAAGTAATGATGAATGGAGAGACCGGTGAAACTTATCCGGTTGATATTTTCGTTGGATGTATTTACTATCAGAAACTGCATCACATGGTTTCTGGAAAGATTCACGCACGTAGCCGTGGTCGTGTACAGATTTTGACTAGACAGCCTACTGAGGGTCGTGCTCGTCAAGGTGGTTTAAGATTTGGAGAAATGGAGCGTGATTGTTTGATTGCACATGGTGCTTCAATGGTCATCAAGGACCGTTTGTTAGACGAATCTGATGGTATCGACCTATTCGTTTGTGCTCAATCCGGTCACGTCGCTTGGTTTGATCCGAAACGCCGTACTTATGTGTCACCAATACATGGTGATGGAGCTGAGGTTTACAAGGTACAAACCTCATATGCATTCAAGCTACTTCTGGATGAGATGAAGAGTCTCGGAGTGGCCATGCGCCTTGAACTGGAGGACCGAAGATGAGTCGAAATAGCACAACTATGATTCCTAAGAGAATCGCAAGCATACGCTTTAGCCTAATGGATCCAACCGAAATCCGTCAAATGTCATCTGTTGAAGTTAAGACAGCAGATACTTACAAAGATGACGGACACGCATTCCGCCAAGGTTTGATGGACCCTCACATGGGAGTTATTGAACCTGGTTTACTCTGTCCAACTGACAATTGCAAGTACGATGAAAGTCCAGGTCACTTTGGACACATTCAATTAGAATTACCAGTTGTACATATCGGGTTTGTTAACTTGATTAAGACTGCATTGAAAGCAACTTGCAACTCTTGCAGCAAGATACTACTGCATGATGCTGCAGGTACACATCCTTCTAACCCAGAATTATCTGAGCAGGATTACTATCGTGCTAGAGTTAGGGATTTAATCACTAAGCACGGAGTAGGTTCTACCGAATTTTCTAAGATTATCAAGGAAATTGAGAAGATTACTTCTGGTACTAAGAGAACAATTTGTATGCACTGTAAAGCTCAGCAGGGTAAGATTGTGCTGGATAAACCTACTACATTCAAAGAGAATGTTGCTGCGCAGGGTGGCGGTAAGCCTACTGAGCGTAAATTAAATGCAAGAGATATCAGAGAATGGCTCTCAGGTATCCCTGATGAGCATCTAATCTTCTTAGGAATGAATAAGGCAAATCGTCCTGAGTGGATTATCCTCAAAGTTTTGCCAGTTCCTCCAATTACAGTTAGACCATCTATTACACTGGATAGCGGTGATCGTTCAGAAGATGACCTTACTCACAAATTGGTGGATGTATTACGTATTAATCAGAGATTGAGAGAAAACCGTGACGCTGGTGCACCACAATTGATCGTTGAAGATTTGTGGGAATTATTACAATACCATATCACTACTTATTTCGACAATCAAACTAGCGGTATTCCTCCAGCACGTCATCGTTCAGGTCGAACATTGAAAACATTGACACAGCGTTTGAAAGGTAAAGAAGGTCGTTTCCGTTCTAATCTATCTGGAAAGCGTGTAAATTTCTGTGCTCGTTCAGTAATTTCACCAGACCCGTATTTAGGAATTAATGAAGTTGGAGTTCCAACAAAGATTGCTAAGGAGTTGACCGTCCCAATTAGAGTAACTACTCGAAATAGAGAACAGATGCGTCAGATGATTCTTCGTGGTCCTGATGTTCACCCTGGTGTGAATTATGTGATTAGAAGTGATGGACGCAGAGTACGTATCAATCAAAAAAGTAGGTTGATCAATGCTGGATTTAGATGCATGAATCCTGAATGTATGGAAGAAACTACGCAACGCTTTGACTTACATCAAGTACTGCCTGCACCTAATTTCATGCCGGGACTTGTTGTGAAGAAATTCGTAACTCGTGATGAAGCTACTGCAGGTGGCGAAGAAATGGTGACTTATGCTTTAGATGAATCAGCAACTCTTGCTAACCTACGTGGTGAAGACGTAGATGGTAATCCACTTGCAGATGATGATCCTCGAGCAATACTTCATCGCCGATGGAAATATGAATTAGCAAACCCAGACACAGAATATCCAGAAGAGTTGCAAGTAATATGTCCACACTGTGGTAGTCCTGACAATGAATGGGGAGAAAGAACTCGAGTTGAAGATCGTCTTTCTACTGTAGATATTCATGGTAATCCACGTCCTGGAATGCTTGTAGAACGTCACTTGATCGATGGTGATGTAGCAATTTTCAATCGACAACCATCTCTTCATAGAATGTCGATGATGGTTCACGAAGTACGTGTAATGGAAGGTCATACTTTCAGATTTAATCTAGCGGTATGTACTCCTTACAACGCTGATTTTGATGGTGACGAAATGAACCTTCACGTAATACAGGGTGAAGAGGCAAGAGCAGAGGCTAAGATTTTGATGCGTGTACAGGAACATATCCTAACTCCAAGGTATGGAGGTGCTGTGATTGGCGGAATACATGACCACATATCTGGTGCATATTTGCTATCACGTCCTGGTACAAAGATTTCCAAGGGTCACGGACTAGAAATGTTAGGTAATATCGGATATACCGGCAAACTGCCTAAGACTTTCAAAGAAGATGGAAAGGATTGGTTCAATGGAGAAGATTTAGTGAGTGTAATTATTCCTGAAAATATCCACCTTCGCTTTAGAAGTCGTTCAAACGATGATGTTGTCGTAAAGAATGGTCATGTTTCTGGAACTTTAGATAAGCGCGCAATAGGTGCTGAAGATGGTCGACTTCTGGATGCAATCGTTCAAACAAATGGTTCTACAGAAGGTGCAAGATTCCTTGATGAATTTACAAGATTATCAATCGGCGCATGTACTTCTCTAGGTTTTACAACTGGAATTGATGATGAAGATTTATCTTCTGAGGCTTTACAATCTATTGAAAAGCACAATTCTGATGCACGTGAAGAAGTACAGGCTGAACTGGATAAGTTTGGTAAGGATGGTCGAGGTTACGAGGTGCGTCCAGGACGTACCCCTCACGAGACGCTTGAAGAGAATATCATGGTAATACTTGATCTTGGTAAGCAGGCTGCTGGTGATGTCGCTAAAGATTATCTTAACCAATCAGGTTCGACCAATGCTGCAGTAAGTATGGCGATTTCTGGTGCACGTGGTTCAATGGATAACCTAACAATGATGGCAGGTTCTATTGGACAGGCTAAGGTTCGTGGTGCACGCCTTGAAAGAGGATATCATCAACGTGTTTTACCTCACTTCAAGCGTGGAGGACTTGGTGCTCCTGAAAGAGGATTCATTTCTTCATCTTTCAAACGTGGACTCGAACCAACTGAATTCTTTATGCTTTCAGTTTCTGGTCGTGAATCACTTGTTGATACAGCGGTTAGGACATCTAAGTCAGGTTATATGCAACGTAGATTGATTAATGCAATGGACGATTTGAAGGTATATGACGATGGTAATCTTTCGGTACGAAATACTGCGAACAGAATTATTCAGTTCTCTTATGGTGAAGATGGAATTGATCCAAGCCGTGGAGTGCATGGAAAGCCATTCAATATTGATGTAATAGTAGATGCAGCATTAGGTACCGATGGTCCTAAGAAAGTAGATGAAGAAACTTACATCGATAGAGGGGATAAGGTATTCGACCTTGGATACGATGAAGGTGATTCTGAAGCAGCAGCTGGAGGTGATCTCTGATGGTAGTAAAGAGTGCAACTAAGAAGAAGTTAATGGACATGCTAGTCCCTGAAGAATTCGCTCACAAATTGGCGGATGATAAGAAATGGGACGATGTAAAAATACTAACAGCTCAAGAGATTGCTCAAATCTGTGAAACAGATTCTGCAGCAGCGGATAGAATCCATGCAATTATTACTGGAGCATCTGCATCATCAAGAGACAGTGGAGATGTAAATTCAGCTACTACTTCTGTACGTTTGCGCCGAGGAACACGTCGTCGCCGTACTGCTAAAACAGTACAAGAATTACAGGACTATGATCAAGAGCGTAAGATGGTTTCATACCGCGACGAATTTGCTGATGATGCAGTATTCCAAGCTATTGAAGCGGCTTCTGAAAGAGCAGGTCAATCCTTTAGCCAACAAACAATTCATGATTTGACTGATGCAGTCCATAAGAGAGATATTGCCAAGTTAACTAAGAAGCAAGCAGATTCTCTGGTCAGTGAGGCATCTAGTGCGCAAGAGATTGCAAAGATTGATCCATATGAGGCAGCAGGTATCATCACAGCACAATCAATCGGTGAACCTGGAACACAGATGACTATGCGTACATTCCACTATGCGGGTGTTGCTACTGTTAACGTGACACAGGGTCTTCCTAGAATCATTGAAATCGTGGATGCTAGAAAAGTACCAGACACACCTACAATGACAATTCGTCTTGAGGGTAAGAATGCTGAATCCGCAGATGCTGCAAGAAAACTTGCTGCATCGATTGAAATTACTACAACGGTAAACATTGCAGATATTGAAACCGATGTTGCCCAGCGTCGTTTAGTTCTAAAACTTCGCAAGGGTAACTTGAAGCAAAAAGCAATGACTGGTGCTGAAGTTAAGGATAAACTAGAACGTGCATTGCGACTATACGTGGAAGCAGATAAAGAGAAGAATCCTTCAACATTAACATTGATTCCAGGTATTCAAACCGAAGATGATATGAAGACACTGGCCGAAAACCCTCCATCTTATACTGAGTTATTGCAACTCGAAGATAAGATTAGAGATTTGCGTCTAAAAGGTGTACCAAATATCCAAAGAGCAAACGTGCAACTGGATGACTCTACTGGTGAGTACTATCTTTCAACAATTGGTTCGAACCTTTCTAGAATTTCTGACATGGATGGAATCGACCGTTCTAGAACATATACTAACAATATCATTGAAATTTATGAATATCTAGGTATAGAGGCGGCACGACAAGCGATTATCAATGAATTACAAGCAACGTTAGATGGAGCGCGTCTAGAAGTAGATGTAAGACATCTACTAATGGTTTCAGATGTAATGACAAGCGAAGGTGAAGTTAGGGCTATTGGTCGCCACGGTGTAAGCGGTACTAAGCACTCAATTCTTGCACGTGCAGCGTTCGAAGTTACAGTTAACCACTTGTTAAAGGCAGGAATTATCGGAGAAACCGATAAGTTGACTGGTGTTGCTGAAAACATTATTGTCGGTCAGCCGATCAGTCTAGGTACAGGTTCTGTTGAACTTTACTACATACCTGAAGAATAATTATCACACATTGAGAAGCGTTAGAAGTGGAGGAATGAAAAAATGGATATTAGTAGACAATTGAAGCTAGCACATACGACTGGAAGCCTGTTATTCGGCCAGCGTCAAGCATTGAACGCTTGCGCTAAAGGAGAAGCAAAATGCATAATTTTAGCTGCAAATTGCCCTCAGGATTACGTTGACAACCTTGCTGCAAAGCACCCTGAAGTTACTATGCATCGTACAGGAATGGTAAATCGCGAACTTGGTGTTGCATCAGGTAAACCATTCAGTGTTGCTGCAATCACAGTGATAGATGCTGGTGAGTCAGAATTGTTGACTTTACAAGCGAATCTCGAGTGAAAACTCAAGGACATCGAACTGTAGCCTCAGTTATGGGGCCGGATTTGACCAGTTTGCTGGAAAAGTTAGGCGTTGTTTTTGAGTATTCATCAAAGCCAGTTGTGATGCCCGGCGTAATACAGTGGTTGGGCCGTATTAGCGAGGTAAATCCAGAGCAAATGAAAAATGGATTAGCAGAAGGTATGGAGGTATGGACTTCTGGACAAGGTTTTGCTCCCATCGATTTACCATCGGTTGAGTCATGGTTATTTGATGCCCCAAGAGGATCACACCTACTACTGGCTGAAAGGAAAATAAATTTTGATAAAATAAACGCACCGAAAAGAGAAGGTCGAGAATTAGTCATTTGGACACGAAACGAGATTGCAACTTTTGTAGGACTATCCATTTTAGATGGTACAATAGAATTGCTTGAAAGCGATGTAACAGAATCGATTAACGATGTCGAATCTGATGAATTTATTTTAGAAAAGCCAGGAATAAAAGTACTAAAACCAATAAATGATTTTTCTGCTTTAGAAGAAGCCGGATTAAATGTTGCATTAGCTAAGCCTGTACTTTTGCCTGCTAAAGTCCATCGTGTAACCGGGATGCTAAAAGGTCCTGAGGAAATAAAAATTGAGAGAATCGTGCTAAATTGTGGAGGTTTGCATATTATTTCTAATTTGCAATTACTTCCAAGAACACCAATGTTAAATCGATTCGATTTAGAAATTGAAAGTGAACCCGATTTCAGTATTTTACTTTCAGAGCGCAGGATTCATTCAGAGGGGCTAGGTGATTTACTACATTGGTGGAGATTTGATAATGATAGCGCTGTAGTCGACACATATGATGTGTTAGTACCTGCTCACAAAGGCCTAGAAGTCAATGAAAAATCATGGATATTGGACGGTGTTTCTAGCAAACTTCATAGAAACCTGTAAACAAAGGTTTCATCATCTTCCGTCATGACCACAGACCATGCGCTATCGTACAGCATTGGCCATTACCATGACCATTATGCTTCTAGGAAGCTTAATTCCGTTTTCTAATCATCAAGTATTAGATGAGTCAAAAGAGATCTCATTTGCCGATTCTGAGCCAGCAATGTTGGCTTTAGCAGGTTCTTCAACCGGTCATGTAAATTCCTCGTTTATCGAACCAGCATTTGACGGTTGGGTGATAAGTGGTGATACTAGGAACAATATGCAATTTGGTTCAATCAATCTTGCAGCAACATCCGCTCAAAATGGTGGTAATGATGCAGATGCATATGTTGCCAAAGTAGATCATAATGGTAATTGGCAATGGGCGGTAATGCCTGATGCTTCTGCTGGTTTGGTTTTCCTACAAGCTATGACAACAGACCCAGTTGGCAATATCTACATCGGAGGACTGGTTTGGGGTCAAGTAAACTTTGGCACTAATATGGTCACTACTCCAAATAGTGCTGGTGATGGATTTGTAGCTAAATTAGACCCTCAAGGTAATTGGGTTTGGGCTCAGATGTTCAATACTATACCAGAGAGTAATGGTAGCAGCCGCATCAACGGGCTAGCAATAGATCCGCTGACAGGTGATGTAATTGCTAGTGGTTCTCAATCAGGAGAGACTACATTTGGTAGTACTGTGCTAAATAATACAGATACGGAATACTTACTTGTAAATTTAGATTCATTCCTTGGTGATTTTAATTGGGTTAGTTCTGCAGGTGGTATTGGAACTGACATCGGTTATGATGTCGGAGTAGATGGTAATGGAAACATTTGGCAAGTAGGAGTGACTTCTGGCACATTTTCAGCCAACGGTAATTCTCATCAAATAATCAGTCAACAAGATTCAGTCCTTGTAAAATGGACTGTATCTAGTGGTGTTGCTCAAGTTTCATCTGTGAAAGGTTTAGCTAGCGGGGCTGGTGAAATTAATATCGCTGATGATTTAATTGTAAGTTCATCTGGTGATATATTCATCACTGGGGTATTTATTGGTACTTTGGATGCTGGTAATCAGAAAACAGTAACTGCATCGGGAACCAATAATGCCGATGGTTTCGTAGTAAAGGTTGGTTCTAATGGAGCCACTTCATGGATTAATTCTCTAGGTTCTACCAGCGGATTTGACTGGGCAACCTCAGTTAGCGAAAGTCCAAGTGGAGAATTTGCAATTGGAGGTTTCTTTAGCGGAACTGTAACCTTTGGAACTCAATCGATTTCTTCAAATGGTGGTCGAGATGGCTTTGTTGCTCAAATTGATGACATGGGTTCTTGGGACTGGGCAGAAAATATTGGTGGAGCTTATGATGATATTTTTGGCGACGTAACAACAAATATGGATGGTAATTACTCAGCAACAGGTTCTTTCCAAGATACGATTACTAAAGGAAGCAAATCAATTACTTCTACCGCAGGATGGGATTTGTATGTTTGGACAATCGACCCATCACAAAATGCTGACAAGGATAATGACGGAGTTAATGACCTAGTAGACAATTGTCCTAATACCAATAATCCTCTACAATATGATAGTGACCTTGATGGTGATGGTGACGAATGCGATTATGATGATGATAACGATGGTATAACCGATAATTCGGGTGATGACTGTCCACGTGGTGGCGCTTGGAATTGGACTAGTGATTCAACTACTGACTTTGATAATGATGGTTGTAAGGATGATTCCGAAGATAGCGACGATGATAATGATGGTATAGCTGATGTTGATGATGATTGCGATAATAGTTCGTATAATCCACCTCGTGATTGGTGGATTTCCAATTCACAGAATGATATAGACCAAGATGGATGCCGCGATTCTGATGAAGACAGCGATGATGACGGAGATGGTATTGATGATGTATACGACGACTGTAGCAATGTCTACGGTTCATCCTCAATAGGCGATTACATAGGTTGTGTTGATTCAGATGGTGATGGCTTAGCAGACATTGAAGATGATTGTCCAAACCAGTTTGGTAACTCTACATTAGGTGGAGCGGTTGGATGCTTGGATAGCGATGGTGACGGATGGCAAGATGCAGATGATGCAATGCCAGAAAATCCAACGCAATGGCATGATACTGACGGCGATGGCTTTGGTGATAATCCAGATGGCACCACTCCTGATGCATGTATCTCAGTACCTGGAGACTCACTTCTAGATCGCTTTGGCTGTCCTGATTCGGATGATGACGGTTACTCTAGTCCAGATTCAGATTGGACTGTTGAAGATGGGGCTGACGCATTCCCAACCGATGAAACACAGTGGTCAGATTGGGACCTTGATGGATTTGGTGATAACTGGGGTAATGAATCCTGGAGTACTCTTCGAGAGGAATTATCTAGTCAGTCAAATTGGCCTGGAGAATATTTCGCATTTGCTAGAGACCAAGATTCCTGCCCTACCTTAGAAGGAACATCTTGGCAAGATGACATATTGGGCTGTCCTGATTCAGATGGTGATGGTTGGGCTAATTTCATGGATGCATTCCCTGGAGACCCTGATGAATATCTCGATAGTGACGGAGATGGTTTTGCTGATGGCAAAGATGACTGTCCTGATGAAAATGGAAGTTCGAGTGAAGACCGTAATGGTTGCAAGGACTCTGATGGCGATGGATGGTCGGACCCTGAGATGCCAAACTACATGCCCGTTGATGGAGCTGATATGTGGCCACTAGACCCCGAAAGATGGGCCGATAGTGATGGAGACTTTATCGCAGATAATTTTGATGATTGTCCTGATGAAAATGGCCTATCTGAACTAGGAAACCTAACTGGATGTATAGATTCTGACTTTGATGGATGGGCAGACTTAATCGATGCTTTCCCTCAAGATGCGTTTGAACACATGGATACTGACGGAGATATGGTGGGAGATAATCGTGATGAGTGTCCTACAGTTCCTGGCGTAGATTCAGAAAATGGCTGTGAAAAAGTCATCGTTGAAGAATCATCAAATGTTGTCTTAGTAGGTGGAATTGGAGGCGGAGTACTAGTCTTAGCCTTGGTTGCAGGACTTGTAATTTGGAAGATGCGAGGTAATGAAGAAGAAGAGAATTGGTCAGAAGCACCTGTAATGCCGGATATGACAGCTCAAGTGACTCAGCAGATGTATACTCAACCTGCAATGCCGGATATGAGTGCGACAACTCCACAAGCAAATTATGGACAATCGCTCTATGCACAGACTGCTTATACTCAACCGGTTGTTGAACAACCAACTTATTCAGCACCGGTTGCACAACCTGCAGCACCAGTTCAACCAGCATATACCGAACCAGTCGCACAGCCAGTTGCCCCAGTTCAGCCAGTATACCAGCAGCCGACTATACCAGCGGCAATGCCTGATTTGACCGCACTACCCGGCAGAGATGTTGTTCAGCAGCCTTTGACAGTTTCACCACCTGCACCGACAGTAAACGATGTAGGAACAATGCGTTCAGATGGTAATGAATGGTTAGAATATCCTGAAGCATCAGGTGCTTGGTATGCACGTGATGCAAATACTCGTCAGTGGATTCGAAAAATTTGAGGGTTCTAATTGGTAGAAGTAATCCTACTTGGTACCGCTCAAGATGGTGGTGTTCCACAAGTAGGTTGTAACCTTGCTTGTTGTCAAGATGTTGAGAGACGTTATCCAGTTTCTCTGGGTCTCACAGATTCACAGGGCAATCACCACTTGTTTGAAGCGAGTCGATATTTAGGAGAGCAAATGCGATTATGGAATGTTTCATCAATCGATTCCGTTTTTCTTACCCACGCTCACTTCGGCCATGTTGATGGCCTCGGTTTATTCGGCAAGGAAACTATGAATTGCCGTGACCTACCACTTCACGTATCAAAAATAATGCTAGATTTGATTCATTCAACCCCTACTTGGTCAACATTAATTTCAGATGGAGTCTTTATTCCTGAAGTATTTGATAATAAGATAATTCAATTGCCAGGAGTTACAGTTGAACCATTGAAGGTACCACATCGTTCTGAGCATTCAGATATGCATGCATTTTTGATCAAGGCAGAAAAGACACTGCTATTTTTACCAGACCACGATACCTGGCAAGAGACTCTTCAAGAGCATGACCTACGCGCATGGCTGAATCATTTAGAGGTAGATATTGCACTTATCGATGGGACATTTTATTCTGCTGATGAATTAGGTCATCGTAGACAATCAGAGGTTCCTCATCCTCCTGTTGAACAAACTCTTGAGATGTTAGGTGAGAGAAGAGAGGGTGATGGAGAAGTTGTATTTATTCATCTTAACCATACTAATCCACTCTGTAAAGATGATACTCTAGTGACTAAATTAGGTTGGAAAGTTGGTAAAGAAGGAATGAAATTCTTACTCTGATTATACTTCAACCATTTCGATTGAATACTCGAGAGAAATGAGTTCAATTGTGTAAGCGACTTCTTC
>CEVR01046799.1_pt1 | contig 15616 bp, 14 predicted proteins | sample 356541 | NCBI WGS metagenome assembly CEVR01 (sample SAMEA2623734, study PRJEB7988) | marine metagenome | isolation source: saline water (ENVO:00002010), including
TCTTTTACTCCTTCTGCAACGGCTAAGAAATGAAGATCATGATTTCCCAAAGTAATATGACAATTTTTTTTAATAGAATAAAGGAATTCTATAGTTTCAAGCGACTTAGGACCTCTATTGATTATATCTCCACATATCAATAATTGATCTTGTTCTGATTTAAATTTAATTTTATCCAGTAAAATTCTTAACTCGTCATAACATCCCTGAATATCACCAATTGCGTAAGTTGCCATTTATATTAATTGTTCCGCAATTCTTACATAATCATTTACAGATAAATTTTCAGGCCTTAAAGACAAATCTATATCTAGTTGTTCTATTTGCTGAGTCGTAAGTATATTTTTTAAAGATTTTCCTATCATCTTTCTTCTGTGCATGAACGTAGCTTTGGTTATTTCTTGTAATTTTATTGAGATGGGTGAAAGAATGTGCCTATCTTTTTTTGGTTTAAACCGAATAAATACGCTTTCGACACTAGGCTTTGGTCTAAAGCTGCTTGGTTCCAAGTAAAGAACCTTTTCTAATTCAGTTAAATATTGTGTAAGCACCGATATTCTTCCATAGCTTTTATTGTTGGGTTCGGCCGAAAGCCTCTCGCCAAACTCCTTTTGAAACATAAAATGCATATCCTCTAATTGTTTTAGGCTATCAAAAGCCCAAAGCATGATTTCAGTAGAAATATTGTATGGAAGGTTTCCTACCAATCTTATTTTTTCGTATTCTATGATTCTATCAACATCAAAATTTAAAATACTCTCATTATGTATAAAAAGTTTATTGCTGTTTATGAGTTTTAAGCTTAATAATAAATCTTGATCAAGCTCCACCGCATCTAACCTTTTTGCCTTGTCAGATAAACGCTTAGTCAATGCTCCTCTGCCGGGCCCTATTTCTAAGAAGTGGTCTTCATTCCTTGGATTTATAAGCTCTATGATTCTATTTAAAGCAACTTCATCAATTAGAAAGTTTTGGCCCAGCTCTTTTTTGGCCTTGATCATCTCAACTTCTAGATAGCTTAGCAGCTACTTTAGTGGCTTCAATTAAACTTGATTCATCTACTTCAATTGAGCCAGCTAAGTCATATGCTGTCCCATGGTCAACAGAAGTTCTTATGAATGGCAAACCAAGTGATATGTTGGTTACGGTGCCAAATCCCATCGTTTTAATTACAGGCAATCCTTGGTCATGATACATAGCCAATATAACGTCTACTTTATCTTGTTCTTTTTTATTAATAAAAGCAGTGTCTGCAGAATGAGGTCCCGATAAATTCATTCCTTCAGAATTCAGTTTTTCAATGACAGGCATTAATATGGTTTTATCTTCTGAACCTATAAATCCTCCATCACCAGCGTGAGGATTTAGTCCAAGGATTTTGATAAAAGGATTTTTTATATTCCACTTCTCTTTCAGATCTTTATTGATGATCAACAAAGTCTTTTCAATATGATCTTGAGTAATTCTATTCGGTACTTCTCTCAGGGGTAGGTGTGTAGTAGCTAGGGCAACTTTTAATTCTTCATTTGCAAGCATCATGACCACATTGTCAATGTTAGCTATTTTAGCTAATTCATCTGTATGTCCGGTAAATTGTATGCCTCCTTTATTAATTATCTCCTTATTGATGGGGCATGTAACAACAGCATCAAATTCACTAGAAATCGTTTTCTCTACCGCCTGCTCGAAAATAGAAATTGTAAAATTAGCGCAATCTGGATCAGGTTTTCCTGGTGTTATAGATGTCCCACACGGCTGATCAACAACCCAAAGCGCTTCATTAGAGAGTTCTGCATTCTCTTTGTAAGTCTGGATATTTGCTTTGATACCTAATCTGTTTGCTCTAGATTTTAAGATATCTTGATCGCCAAAAATTACAGGTACGAAATTATAAGATTTTTTTTGACCAAAGGCTTTTATGCAAATATCAGGACCTACTCCGGCTGGGTCTCCAGAAGAGACAGCAATTTTTATCATGTGTTTAGTTTGATATCTACGTATGCCTCTGCTCTAAGTTCTATTAATGTGCTCTCAAGCTCTTGCTCAAACTTTCTTTCATAAATTATTTGATACGCTCTATTCTTTTGCTCATCTTGGCTTACATCTTCATTTCTTCTGTCTAGGACTTCGATAATATGCCACCCAAATGATGATTGTACAGGTTCAGAAATTTCTCCTATTTGAGTTGCATTTAAAGTTTTTTCAAAAGCAGGGTCATAGTCACCAGGATTAGCCCACCCCAGATTACCTCCGTCCATCTTAGATCCTGGATCTTCAGAATATTGTCTAGCTAATTGTTTAAAGTCTTCACCTTCAAGCAATCTTCTATGTATATCTTTGATTAATAATTCAGCTTGATTTTCAGTTCTGATTTCTGATGGCTGAACCAATATGTGTCTGGATAAAGTTTGATCCATAAATTTTACTGTATTACCTCTTTTATCATTAAGTCTCAGTATATGAAATCCTGCCCCGCTTCTTATTAAATCGGAAGTTTCTCCAACTTGAAGAAAGGAGACAGTTTCTGCAAATAATGTTGGTAATTCCGCAGAGGTTCTCCATCCTAGAAAGCCTCCTTCTAAAGCCTTTTGTCCAGCAGAATACGTCGCTGCTAATTTTTCAAAGCTTTCTCCTTCTCCCAGTCTGTTTAAAATATCTTGAGCTTTTTCTTTTATAGCATTTATTTCATTTTCATTTAAACCACTTTTTACAGAAACAAGAATATGTTGAACTTGATATTGTTCTGCTAATTCTGATCTCCCTTCCTCAGAATTTATAAAATTTTCTATTTCTTGTTCTGATATATCCACTCTTGATCCAACTTTACCTCTTTGAACTCTTTGAATAATGAGTTCTTTCTTAATTGTTGCTCTAAAAGCTTTATATGAGTCTCCCTCTTGTTCAATAGCTATTCTGAATTCTTCTAAACTTAGATTGTTTTGCGAAGCAATTCTGGACAGAGTCTGGTTTAATTCTGAATCACTAATTTTTATACCTGCCCGCTCAGCAATTTGCATCTGAATTTCTTCTATGATTAATCTTTCTAAGACTTGTTCTTCAAGCAAATCTAATGGAGGCAACTCAGCATTATTAGTGTTGAGTCGTTTTAGAACTTCTTCAACTCTGGCGTTTAGCTGAGTTTCCATTATTACCCCAGAATCAACAACTGCTATAACTCTATCTAGCAGTTCTATCTTTGCATTAATGTTGATAGATAAAATAGAGAGAACGAGAAAAGTTAAAATTCTTTTAAGACTGATCATTATAGTTTTGTAAGGCCAAATTTGATTCATAGGTGCTATTGTCTTCTTTTTTTGAATTCTTGCAATTATTCAAGTACTGTTGAAGCGATCACTTCAGATATTTTTTTGCCAATTCTCCCTATTTCTTTTAGTTCAAAGAAAACATAAATGTTATCTCTCTCAAGTTCCGGATTAATGCCATTTTGTAAAGCCTTAAATGCATCTTCAGGATTAGTATGCCAGCTGTAATAATCTTGATCTTTCCATTTTCTTTTCATCAATCCTGCTTTCATGCAACAATTTGAGTACTGGAATCCATAAGAGACGTCTCTAGACACATTCATCTCATTATCTTTCTGCAGTTTTCCAAAAACCATTAATCTATCTGATAAAGACCATTGAGCTAACAACTCCATTTGGGATATTGGTAAATTGTTATCAAACCAAGGCATGTTATTTATAGAAGGCTTGAGTCTCTTGTAAACTGATCTTAATTCAACCTTTTTATTTTCATCTTGTTCATAAATTAGTCCTAAAAAACTAGAATGAACCTTATTAAAATCTGAGTCTATTTCCACCATACCATTAGAATAAAAGTTTCCATTCAATTTATTTTTAAACTCTATTACTAATGGAGATGATCTTTTATTATTTGAATTAAGAGAATACTCATCATCAAGGAAGAAAGCTTTTCCAATTAATAGATTGAGATTTAATTCACCATTCAATGTCATATTTTGATGTTCTAATCCTAAAATAAATCTATCCTGATTTAAAAGTCGATCTGGACCCGAATACCAGTTCCTTAAAAAAAGATTATTATATTTAAGTGACATCAACCTTGAATCTACTGACTGGTAGGTTGGAGATTCTTCGTTTATTCCTATAAATTTAAGGGTAGGAATAAGTGATTTAAATGATTGATTGGTCCACTTTTCAAAGAAAATTTTGTATTTGGCTTCTAACCAGTTTGAGGATCTATCAAAAGAAAATGAGCTTGAATCATATTTTAATTTTTCTATACCGACAGTTACTGAAAAATTAGAACTATCAAAATAACGAATAAAACTCAATGATGGCTCTAAATACTTCCTTTCAATTTCTTTTAATTTATTAAAAGGGTTGTATGATCCGTCAAAAGTAAATTTGGTATAGTTTGTAAACAAACTTAAGTTCAATCCCCCATAACTCTCTTGGAAACTAACTGATATATTGGGACTAGTTTCATATTGTTCTGATGCAAAAGGATTTAAATCTTTGTATTTTCTAATTTCCCCTTCAAGTTTTATAGACTCACCTACCCATTTAACATTTATTCTCCTAGTTAAATAATTTTTTTGTCTGGTTCCTAAAATATCCTCATTTAAGTTTTCAAAATAGAAATTATCACTAACGTCCTCCGTTAAAATATCTAGAAATAAATTCGAGCTTAATTGCGATTTATGAACCCATTTGGCCATCCATCTATTGCCTTGATAGTCAGTTTCGTCATAAAATTTTCTATCTCGAAAAATATTAGATGCTGTAATATTTCCATTTGAAGTCTTGGTCAAGTATCTAAATTCCGTAGCGATTCCTGAGCCTCTTTCTTCAATATATCTAGGAGAAAGGGTAAGATCATAATTAGATGACAGGCTAAAAAAGTATGGGATAGAAATATCAATACCGTCTTTTCCTTGCTTCAATGAAGGAGGAAGGAATCCAGAAAATTTATCCTTTCCTACTGCTGTTCTTAAGTAAGGGATATACAGAATAGGAGTATCTTTTATTTTTAGGTACACGCCTTTCACAACAGCATTTCTTCCTGTTTCAAGTACAGTTAAGCTTTCAGCACTTAATTGCCAGATTGGTTCTTCAATTGAACAACTATTTATTGAAGTATTTAAAAGTTCAATTTTTTCATTTGCGTATACTCTTATTGAATCAGCTTTTCCAAAACCCTTTTCCATAAAAGAAAAAGAAGTTTTACTTATAAAGAATGTTCTCTCCAATAAATTTGCCTTCAATTCTTGTGAAGTAATATCTAAGTTTTTAGACAATGCCCTGACAGAGCCTTTTAGTTCAATAGACTTATTACTTCTATTATAAATAGCACTGTCGCTCCAGAACTCTAATTCTTCCGTTTTTATTACAACATTGCCTTCTAAAGATAAGGTGTCAGAATCAATGCTAGTAATAATCTGTGCATCTATAGAATCTATCTTTATTTCCTTGCTTAACAAAGAGGTGGGGGCAAGTATTAGCAGGAAGCAAAGACTTAAAGATCTAAGAAATGTATATTGTTCTGACATACAGGTCTTTAGAGTATATTTGACTTAGATTGTTCCATAAACTTATTTATAAATCATAAAGCAAGATACTATTAGTTAGAATATAGAAAAATCTTATAAGATTAATAAAATGTTAAAGATTGAAGAAAATTTATTTGAATGGGCTAAATCCCAAATCCCTGATCTAGGCGACATAACGCTTTTGAGAGAGCAGGCCAGTTCAAGAAAATATTACCGTGTATCTTCAGGAGATAAAACCTTTGTCTTAGCAGCCTCCGACCCCCAAATGGAGAAAAATGATGAATTTATTAAATATTCAGATTTTCTGCTCAAAAATAATGTTTCTGTGCCCAAGATTGAAGCGTTTGATTTAAAAAATGGATTTATGATCATGGAAGATTTTGGAGACAGGGTATTTCAATTTGAGATAAATAAAGACAATCAAAAGGAACTTTACTTATTGGCCATTGACCAGATCGTCAAGCTGCAATCTGCTGATAAAAATGGAGATGTTGAAGAATTGAATGGAATTGCAGTGAAAGATCAAATGCAATTATTTGAAGAGTGGTTTTTATCAAACTACTTAAAGTTAGAAGTTAAAGAAGAAGATCAGAATATTATTAATAATGCTTACCTCGCAATATCCAAGAATTTTTTAGGACAACAAAGAACTTTATGCCATTTTGATTTCGAATTAAGGAACCTCATGTTAAAGAAAAATGGAACTATAGGGGTACTAGATTTTCAAGATTTAACATATGGACCACTAACCCTAGACCTTGTTTCATTAATTAAAGACATAGAGAACCCCATTTCTGAAAAGGAAATAGAATTTTATTTAAATACATATTTATCTTTGGCTAATGAATCGGGTATTGATCTTAACGATGATATTATTTTGTTTCGCGAAAATCTAGATTATGCAGGATTACAAAGACAATTGAGAATTTTAGGTACTTTATCAAGGTTGCATATTAGAGACGGAAAGTCTTTTAGATTGCCCGATCTAAAACAAACTTTACTTTATGCCATCGATGCAAGTTCTAAATACGAAGAACTAAGAGATTTTTCAGATTTTTTAAAATCAAGCGTCCAACCCGCTTTAATGGACAATTTAGAGGAACAGAAATGACTAAAGCTTTTGTTTTGGCAGCAGGTCAAGGAAAAAGATTTCTACCTTTTTCAAAAGAATTACCTAAACCCCTTTTTAAAATAGGGGAAGTTTCTCTCATTCAAAATAATTTGAATAATTTAAAAGAATGTGGAATTGATGAAGTGGTAATTAACGTATTTCATTTAGGTGAAAAGATTATTAATGCTCTTGGCGATGGTTCAGAGCATGGGTTGAAGATTTCTTATTCAATAGAATCAGAGCTATTAGGGACTGGAGGCGGAATAGCCAAGGTCATTCATTTATTTGATGAACCTTTTATAGTTGTAAGTGGAGATATCTGGACAGATTTTAATTTTTCACATTTAAAATTATCAAAAAATAAATTAGCACATATGGTTTTAATCAAAAATCCTATATCCAATAATGCAGGGGATGTTTGCCTGAAAGATGGCTTGGTAAAGCCGGCTGGAGATGACTTAACCTATACTTATTCTGGAATCTCTATCTTATCACCCGAATTATTTAATGATGATAATCCTGAAAGATTTGGACTTTGGGAGGAGATACTTTTACCTGCATCTGTTAAGAATCTAGTTTCAGGTGAGCTTTATAATGGTTTATTAAATAATCTCAATACTCTTGAAGAAGCTGAAAAATTAGACGCATTATTAACCTGAGAGTAAACTTGCCGCATATATGGCAACAAAAGAATACATAATTGCCCCTTCTATACTCTCAGCTGATTTTTCTCGGTTAGGAGATGAAGTGCATTCTGTTCTTGAAGCAGGTGCAGATTGGGTGCATTTTGATGTGATGGATAATCACTATGTTCCCAATTTAACAATAGGTCCAATGGTGTGTCAGGCTTTAAGAGATTATGGTATTACAGCTCCTATCGATGTCCACTTGATGGTGGAGCCAGTAGATGAATTAATTAAAAGTTTTTCTAGAGCAGGTGCAACTTACATAACCTTTCATCCAGAAGCTTCAACGGATATTGATCAATCAATAAATCTTATAAAAGATGGTGGTTGCAAAGCTGGGTTAGTTTTAAATCCAGATATCCCTATTGATGTTTTAGAAGGTTATTTAGAAAAATTGGATATGATTCTACTTATGTCAGTTTTTCCTGGTTTTGGAGGACAAAAATTTATTGATTCAGTGTTAGAAAAGGTCGTCGAACTAAGGTCGATTATTAATGATAAGAATCTTGAAACAAGATTAGAAATAGATGGAGGGATTAAGCTGGATAATATAAGAGAAGTAGCTGATGCTGGAGCTGATACTTTTGTTTCTGGCTCTGCCATTTTTGGACAGCCTGATTACTCTAAAATAATTCAAAAGATGCGAGCCTCTCTTAAGGCAAAGTGATTAGTGAAAATTAAAACGAAGATACCAGTTTCTAGAGAGATTCTAGCAGACATGGAAACTCCATTGAGTGTCTATAGAAAGCTTGCTAATGGCCCATACAGTTATTTATTCGAATCAGTCGAAGGAGGTGAAAATTGGGCTAGATATTCGTTAATTGGATTGGAGGCTACAAAAATTATCTCTATTAAAAAAAATATTATCGAGATTCAGTCAAATGGAGAAACTGTTGATTCTTTTAACTCTGACGACCCTTTGGGTTATATCGATGAACTTCAAAGAAGTTTTGAACTAAAACAAAATGAAGACCTTCCTATTTTTAATGGGGGCTTGGTTGGTTATTTCGGCTATGATTGTGTTAGGTATATAGAAAACAAGTTAGTTGATTCTGAACCTCCAGATCAGATAGGCACTCCAGATGCTTTGTTTATGATTTCCGATGAAGTAGCTGTTTTTGATAACCTGAAAAACAAACTACATCTGATTGTGCTTATCGAATCTCAGGGTGATGAAGAACAAGCCAATGCACGATTAGATGAACTAGAAGATAAGTTACGAACTAGCCTACCTTTTGAAGATTTTGTTAAACCAGTCAAAAGTATTGAAGAAAAAGATTTTGTATCTGGTTTTGGCGAGCAAGAGTTTAAGAATTCAGTACAAAAAGCTAAAAAATATATAGAAAGTGGGGACATAATGCAGGTAGTCTGCTCTCAAAGAATGTCTATCCCTTTTAATGCGGATCCAGTCGCTTTGTATAGATCAATAAGACAATTGAATCCTTCTCCTTATATGTATTATTTAAATTTAAAAGAATTTCATATAGTTGGATCTTCCCCAGAGATACTTGCAAGACTTGAAGATGGCAAGATCACTGTAAGGCCAATAGCTGGAACTCGCAGAAGAGGAAAAGATGAAGAAGATGATATGGCTATGCAAGAGGATATGGTTAATGACCCTAAAGAGATAGCTGAACATTTGATGCTAATTGACTTGGGCAGAAATGATGTGGGTAGGGTAGCTAAACCAGGTACTGTAAAAGTTACTGAAAAATTCGGTATCGAAAAATATAGTCATGTTATGCATATGGTTTCTAATGTTGAAGCTGATTTAAATGAAGGTTTAAGCGCTATAGATCTTTTTAAAGCAACTTTTCCAGCTGGCACAGTTTCAGGAGCTCCTAAAGTAAGAGCGATGGAAATTATTGATGAATTTGAACCAGTCAAACGGGGAATTTATGGGGGAGCAGTAGGTTATCTTTCTTGGCAAGGCAATATGGATATGGCAATTGCAATAAGAACTGCCGTTATCAAAGATGAAGTTTTATATATTCAAGCAGGAGGTGGATGGGTGGCCGATTCTCAACCTGACCTTGAGTGGAAAGAGTCTTTGAATAAAGGAAGAGCAATATTTAAAGCTGCAGAAATGGTTCAAGAGAAATTGGAAGGTTAACATGTTATTAATGATTGATAATTATGATTCTTTCACCTATAACCTAGTGCAGTATTTTTTTGAATTAGGACAAAATGTAGAAGTTTTTAGGAATGATCAGATAAGCATTGAAGAGATAGAAACAAAATCTCCAGATTTCTTAGTTATTTCGCCTGGACCTTGCACGCCTAAAGAGGCCGGTATATCTGTAGCAGCAGTTTCTTACTTTGCTGGAAAGATACCTATCTTAGGAGTTTGCTTAGGACATCAGTCGATAGGTGCTGCTTATGGAGCAGAAATAATTAGTGCGAAGAAAATAATGCATGGAAAATTATCAAATATTATTCATAACCAGACCGGTATTTTTTCTTCAATAGATAATAATTTTGTTGCAACAAGATACCATTCATTGGTAATTGAAGAGGATAGTTTGAGTGAAGAGTTTGAGATTAATGCAAGAACTGATGACGGAACCATAATGGCTGTTCAGCATAAAGCTTTCCCTATTACTGGCATACAGTTTCATCCTGAATCCATTGCAACTGAGAATGGAAAAGCTTTATTAAAAAATTTTTTGGAGGGTAAATGAATATCACATTAGCTATTTCAAAAATAACTTCAGGATTACATTTAGAAGAAAACGAAATGTCTGAAGTAATGTTAGATCTGTTAGAAGGGCGTGCCACTGATGCACAAATAGGGGCATTCCTGATAGCTTTAAATATGAAAGGTGAGACAGTACAAGAAGTATTAGGTGCTGCGAAAATTATGAGACAACTTTCTGCGAAAGTAGAAGTTAATAAAGAAAATTTGGTAGATACTTGTGGTACGGGAGGTTCAGGTATAGGGATATTCAATGTATCAACAACCGCCGCATTTGTTGCTTGTGCTTGTGGCGCTAGGGTAGCAAAACATGGAAATAGATCAGCAACTAGAAATAGTGGAAGCGCAGATTTGCTTGAAGCTGCAGGAGTTTCCCTTGAGCTGAACCCTTCTCAAGTGGCGGATTGCATAGAGAATGTAGGTTTAGGCTTTATGTTTGCTCCAAGTCATCACAGTGCTATGAAGCACGTAATAGGACCAAGAAAAGAAATAGCTCACAAAAGTATATTCAACATATTAGGCCCTTTAACTAATCCAGCTTCTACACTAAACCAAGTTATGGGCGTCTATGATGAAAAATGGTTAAAGCCAGTAGCTAAAGTTCATCAATACCTTGGAAGTAAAAATGTCATGGTAGTACATTCTGAAGATAATCTAGATGAAATAAGTATCGCATCTAAAACAAAAGTTGTTGAGTTAAGAGAAGATAAGATATCAGAATATGTAATCTCGCCTGAAGAATTTGGTATAGAACTCCAACCTTTAGACCAATTGAAGGTCAATTCTCCTGAGGAGAGTCTTTCAATGGTAAAGAAAGCATTAAACGGAGAGCTAACAGCAGCTAGTTCGATGGTCGCATTAAATGCAGGAGCTGCTTTGTATGTAGCTGGAGTAGAAGATTCATTGGCTCAAGGGATAGAGAGAGCTAGGGAAGGAATAGATAAGAAACTAGGTCTCAGTAAGCTTCACGAACTATCAGAATACACTAAATCATTGTAATGAATTCCTACCTAGATAAAATTATTGATCAAACAATTTTAACTGTTGAAGCAGATAAAAAAAAGATTTCTTTAGGGGAAGTAAAATCATATATCTCTGATTTAAATAACACAAAAGGATTTTTTGAATCCATTAAAGATAGATATGATCAAGGGCTTGTTTCGGTGATTGCTGAGATTAAAAGAGCATCCCCAAGCCAAGGACTAATACGAGAAAATTTTAATCCTAGAGATATTGCTATTTCCTATCAAGAACACCATGCCACTTGCTTGAGTGTCTTAACAGACACTACTTTTTTTAAAGGCTCTCTTGAAGATTTATCCTCTGTTAGAGAAGTCGTTGACCTCCCGTTGTTAAGAAAAGATTTCATCGTGGATGAATATCAAATCTACCAAAGTAGATTTTACGGCGCTGACTGTATTTTATTAATTGCTTCCGTCTTGCCAGATAACCAATTGATAGAATTTAAAGAAATTGCTGAAGAGTTGAACCTTGATACTCTAGTAGAAGTACATGATAAATCTGAGATGGACAGAGTAAGAAAGTTAGATTTTAAGTTAATTGGAATTAACAACAGGGATTTAAAGACGTTCAAAGTAAATTTAGATACTACTATTAATCTTTCTCATAACTTAACAGATAGAATAATTATTTCTGAAAGCGGAATACAATCAAGAGAAGATATAGAAAAAATACTTATTTCCGGAACTAAAACTTTCTTAGTAGGGGAGTCTTTCATGAGAGCTTCAGACCCTGGTCAGGCATTGGAGCAATTATTTTACTCGTCCTAAAACAATCTACTATTCATTTTAAACCAGACAGGCAATACTATGAGCTTACCCAAAAGGGTAGTTCTATATATAAGATTAATTGGAAAGTGGGACTATTAGTCTCTTGGCTTTGCTTCGTTAACTCTTAAATCTCTACCACCGAAGTCATTTCCATCTAAAGCTTCTATAGCAGCTTCTCCTGCTTCTTTAGATTCCATTTCTACAAACCCAAAACCTTTGGATCTTCCTGAATGACCTTCAGTTATTATTCTTACTGCGTTGACGTTTCCGTACTGAGCAAAATGTGATTCTAGTTCTTCCTCAGATGTGCTCCAGGGAATGTTTCCAACGTATAAATTCATTAATTTTTCCTTATTATGATAATTTTGTAACTAACCATAAGTTACGCGCGCCACTATACTTATGTTGTGCTATATAGCAATAGAAAATTTACAACTTTTCTTTGATCATATGTGATAGCTCGTGTCAGTCATTACCTTAGCAACTTTTGACATCAATTCCTTTACTTCATTAGGTAATAACTCTGCTCCAGCATCTAATGCATCTTGACTATGTTGTTCTTCATCAATTCTCATTTGCTCTATAACGGATTTTGTCCTTAAGTCCTTGCTGGATAATTTATCCAAATGACTATCTAGGTGTTTTACAACCTGTTCTTCGGTTTCATGTACAAAACCCAGGCTCCATTTATCTCCTATAAGTCCAGCTACTGCTCCAATAGTAAATGACATGCTATACCAAATTGGATTCAAAGTACTTGGTTTGCTGTCAAGTTCTTCTAGTCTTTTATTACACCATGACAAGTGATCCAGTTCCTCTGAAGCAGCTTGTTCCATTTTTGCTCTTGTTTCGCCGAGTTTTGCTGTAATCGCTTGACCTCTGTAAAGTGCTTGAGCGCAGACTTCACCAGAATGATTTACTCGCATGAGACCTGCAGAATGATTTTTTTCAAATTCATTTAAATATTCTTGCTCTACTTTATCTGCTGGATAAGGTCTATTTTCAGTCTGATAATTTTGAGTTGAATATTTCAACCCTTTATCCACTTCATTGATTAATATATCTATTAAATTCAATTTTGTTCCCTTTCTATAGCTCTATAGCCAATGTCATTTCTATAAAAACAGTCTTTCCATTCAATTTGCGAGATTGCATCATAAGCTTTTTTTCGAGCTAACAAAACTGATTCTCCTAAAGTTGTTACACAAAGAACCCGACCGCCATTAGTTATGATTTTCCCTTCTTCATAAGTAGTACCCGCATGAAATACTTTAAGGTCTTCTGATTCATCAGTGATGCCTTCAATAATTTTTCCTTTTTCATAATCAGAAGGATATCCACCAGAAGCCATTACAACTCCTATTGATTTTCTATCATCCCAATCTAAATCTTGATTTGATAAGTCTTTCAGACAGGCTTGTAAGCATAGTTCAGCTAAATCAGTTTTTAAACGCATCATAATAGGCTGAGTTTCAGGGTCTCCAAATCTACAATTAAATTCTAAGACTTTGATATTGTCATTTGAGTCAACCATAACTCCCGCATATAAAAATCCACAATAATCAATACCCTCAGACTTAAGACCTTGAATTGTTGGATGTATAACTTCCTTTAAAATTCTTTGATGAACAGATTCTGTAACGACAGGTGCAGGTGAGTAGGCACCCATGCCTCCTGTATTAGGACCTAAATCTCCGTCGTCTCTAGCTTTATGGTCTTGAGAAGAGGCAAAAGGAATTACAGTATTTCCATCCGTTAGTACTATAAAACTAGCCTCTTCACCTTCCAGAAATTCCTCAATTACAATTTTTGATCCTGCATCACCAAAGGCATGAGAATTTAATGATTGGTTGATAGCTTCATTAGCTTGATCAATATTAAAAGCAACAGTTACGCCTTTACCTGCAGCCAGTCCATCGGCTTTTATAACTATAGGACATCCTTTTTCCTTAACATAACTAATAGCTTTTTTTGAATCAGTAAAAGTTTTATAAATAGCTGTAGGAATTTTATGTCTCTGCAAGAAATTCTTCATGAACTCTTTAGAGCCCTCTAATCTTGCTGCGTCTTTAGAAGGTCCAAAACATAATAGGCCATTTTTTTGAAACTTATCTGTTATGCCACATACTAAAGGATCTTCGGGACCTACTATGGTTAAATCTATATTTGATTGTTCAGCAAAGTCTAGTAACCCATTTATATCATTTGAATCTATATCAATATTTTTGATTGATTCTTCCATTTCAGTTCCCCCATTTCCTGGAGCAACAAAAATTTCAGAAACCAGATTACTTTTTGATAATTTCCAAGCTAGCGCATGTTCTCTTCCGCCACTACCTATAACAAGAACTTTCATGGCCTAATTTAATGCCTGAAATGCCTTAAACCAGTAAATAGCATTGCCATATCAGCTTCATCAGCAGCTTGGATAACTTCTTCGTCTCTCATAGACCCGCCAGGTTGAATTATAGATGTTATGCCTATTTCTGCTGCTGCATCAATGCCATCTCTAAAAGGGAAGAACGCGTCAGAGGCCATAGCACATCCTTTAGTTTTAAAGCCTCTTTCTGTAGCCTTTGAAGCGGCTATCTTGGCGCTATCTATTCTACTCATTTGTCCGGCTCCAATACCTATAGTTTGATTTTCTTTTGTATACACAATGGCGTTTGATTTAACAAATTTGCAAACTTTCCAAGCAAATAAACAATTCTGTATTTCTGCTTCTGAAGGAATTCTTTTTGAAACAATCTTCAGATCATCTCTTTTGACAATTCCGTTGTCCGCTCCTTGAACTAACATTCCATCAGTAACGCTTAAGTATTTAAATCCTTCTGCCGGAAGACCAAGCTCTTTAGTATTTAGTACTCTAATGTTCTCCTTAGTTTTAGTGACATTTAGTGCTTCATCTGTAACACCGGGTGCGATTAACACTTCAACAAATTGATTATTAACTATTACTTCTGCTAATTTTTCATCTAGTTCTCTGTTGAGAGCAATAATCCCACCAAATGCTGATGTAGGATCAGAAGAGAAAGCTTTTTGATAAGCCTCTATTATATTCTTAGCAGTTGCTATACCGCATGGATTTGCATGTTTAACAATAACACAAGCAGGATCTTCAAAAGCTTTAACACATTCAAACGCAGCATCTGTATCTGCTATATTGTTATATGACAGTTGCTTGCCTTGCAGTTGAGAAGAATTTGAAACTCCTAGGGTTTGAGATTTAACAGGATTAACATAGAACGCTGCATCTTGATGAGGGTTTTCACCATACCTAAGGATTTCTTTTAGTTGATATTTTCCAAAAATCCTATCTGGGAACTCCTTGTTTTTACTTGATGATAGATAATTGGAGATAGCTGTGTCGTAGGCGGCAGTATGAGTAAACGCTTTTGCTGCAAGATCACTTCTTTTTTTTTCAGCAACACTTCCTTTATTGTCTTGAAGTTCGTTCAGGATGAGTTTGTAATCATTGGGATCTACAACCACGGTGACGTATTTATTGTTTTTCGCTGCTGACCTAAGCATGCTTGGACCACCTATATCAATATTTTCAATTGCCTCTTCTAAGGTCGCATCTTGTTTAGAAATAGTTTCAACAAAAGGATAAAGATTAACTACCACTAGATCTATTTCTTTTATGTGGTTTTCTTTCATAACCTCTTGATCGATTTCTCTTCTTGCCAAGATACCGCCATGGACTTTGGGATGAAGAGTTTTGACCCTTCCGTCCATCATTTCTGGGAAGCCAGTAAATTCACTAATGTCAATTACATCTAAACCGGAATTAAGAAGAGT
>CEVR01061152.1_pt1 | contig 15554 bp, 13 predicted proteins | sample 356541 | NCBI WGS metagenome assembly CEVR01 (sample SAMEA2623734, study PRJEB7988) | marine metagenome | isolation source: saline water (ENVO:00002010), including
TAAGATTACAAGCATCTATCGAAAATTATGACATTATGAATGACCCCGAAGGCGATATTGCGAGTCTTGCTCTCAATTTGCTAGAAGCGCCAATAACCATCCTTAGTCCTGAAGAATTATGTCCAGCACTAAATCGATTTAAGAATCAGATAAATGAAAACTCTGCACGTTTTGTCAGAATCGCAACTTTCCCCGAAATGAACCATAATGAAATTGTGGCATGGGGCGGTGTTGGTCAAGATCAAGACCCGTTTGCAGAAAAACAAGCTGTAATTCTGTTGTCATGGGACGGCATGCACCCTCGTATATTGCAAAGAATGGACTGGTTCGTATCTAATTGTCCGACAGAACTGGCATGGAGAATTCAAGGTGAGGGTGAAAGTCTAATTGAATCTCTATTACATCTCTGTATTATGATGGATTGGCTATCTATCGCTCTGGGATTGCTACATGGAAAAGATCCTTCCGCGATTGAAACAATTATTTCATTGAAAGAACACCTATCTCAAATCAATTAGTAAATTGGACCTAACACCATTCTAGGGTCAGGATATATTTGCAGAGATTGTTCTCTGTTTTCACGCGCTACTACGCCAGGCATATCATATCCTTCAGGCATTTCCCATGACAGTTGGAAATGAAGATGAGGTTCCCATCCTCCATTTACTTCTTTACTACCAATCGTTGCAATTATTTGACCTTCTGTAATCTCTTCACCTTGTTTTACCATCTCAAGGCTTTCCAAGGAAAGATGACCATGTAAAGCCCAAATATCTCGGTCTTCCCATCGGTGTTGTGTGATTATGGTTGGGCCATAAGACCCCTCTTCTGGATTAATTCCCATTGAAAATACGAATCCTGAACTAAAGGCATGCACAGGTGTACCCACAGGCCCTCCAATATCAATTCCTACATGTAAATCTCTAACCCCGCCGAAAAGTTCGAAATCATACATTCCCGGTCTTACCTCATCATATCGGCCAATCTGATATTCATATGGGCATACAAAATCGGGGTCTGCGCCCTTGGTGAAATCAAATACCCAATAATCTTCGGGCAGGTGTATGACTGGGTGCATAAAGGGGCCAGAACACACTGCCTCATTGAGTTTGTCAGCCAAGTTTGAAGACTGAACCTCTCTGGAGTGATTTGATGTCATGGCTAATTCTTGCTGTTTCTATCATCCCAGGTCTTGGTTTAACTAGGGTACTGGATGGTAGTGCAGACAGAACTAGAAGGGTATTATTAGCACCTGCATTAGGACTATTGTTGATTTTTGGCACTGCAGGCCTCATCTCATTAGCAGGTTTTTCATTTATCGTACTCGATCTAGCCATACTTTTGCTCAATGTTGTGGGGATATACATCTTGAGGCAAAATAATGACGAAATATTGGAAATGAGTCCTTGGCAAAAATTAGAAGCATCAATGAGTGGAGAGATTACGATATCTGAAAGTTTGGAAGGAGAAGTCGCATCTCAAAGATTCTTTCAAGAAAATCGTTCAGCCCTATTGTTACCTGCTGTAGTAGTTTCACTACTTTTGGCTTTACTACCTCTAATTCTATTCAAACGACCGATGGGGGTTGACTGGATTGGATTTACTGTTTTGACTGAAACATTATTACAAACTGGAAGTTTTGAATTGCCATCTCCATCTACTGGTTGGTGGACCTATCCTCCAGCATTCCCTATGCTTGCAGCTTGGAACAGCCATCATACAGGGGCTGAAAGTCTAGATTCAATTATGGTATTGGGGCAAATGACATTTGCAGCGTTACTCATGGGTATTGCAGGAGCTACTGACCGACATGGATCTGGCGCTCAAACCCTCATTGCAATCGGTTTGAGTGCTGGACTTTTTGCGAAGATTCACGACTCGGGTTGGCCTACAATAAGTAGTCAATTAGGACTAGTTGTCGGCCTTTTGGTTTTACTTAGACCATCTGCTACAAGAGGCAAGCATCATACTATTGGATTTGTAATTGCTGCATTCTCAGTAGCGGTAATACATCCAACTGGATTAGTTTATCTAGGTACGATGATGTTAGCCCATATCATTATTGGATATTCGATTGAAGGGGGTGAAGGTTGGAACAAATTGCTTTCAATAAGTGCAATCATATTCACTAGTATGGCTGCAATTTCTTTGGTTTTCATAGCCCCAAGACTTGCTAGTGATGCTGTATTTGCTGAATATGGATGGCAGGGAGGAGCGCCATTAGTAATGTATTCTGGGTTTTTGTTACCTTTTGCAGTATGGGCCTCATGGAAATTAAAAGAAACGGTGGAGGGAAGAATACTAATTTTATGGCTTGCATTAAATTGGCTCTTAACGATGGTTCATCTAGTAGACGGTTTACAAAAAATACCAGCCTTAACAATGCTTTCTTACACTCTTTATTCAATGGGATTACATGCATTCCATATTCCACTAGCAGCAATCCTTGGGCTTTGGTGGTCCGATAGTACCGCATTAACAGAAATAGAAAAAGGGAATGATTTCTTAATGCAGGGTAAAGACCCTCATTGCTCAAAAAAAGTTGCTTTCTCGATGTTAGCAATTGTTGTACTACAAATTGGTGGGGCTATGTTCGCACTAAATTCACTATCTGAACATGATGAACTATATGCCAAAAGCGAGGGTGACCTCGCGATTCAAAATATGCTAGGACAACTGCCCAGTGGTTCGATTGTGTATAATGAAAATGCTCATTGGGGGCATACTTGGAATGTTCCAGAAGGCATAGGAATTACGGCTGTACCAACATTGGGACTTCTTCATCAAACAGAATCTATACAAAATAAAGCAACTAATGCGATTCAACGTAATGAGATTTCTACTTTGAATGAGTTAGGGGTTACTCATGCGATAACTTCCCCAATGGGGACTATGGGTTGGGTAATTGCATCTTCTCCCTGGTGGAGTATAATTCATGACCAAGATGGAGCAAGGCTATGGGAATTACGTAGCGAACTCGAGCCGTTTTCTGAATCGGCGTTTTATCCAGTTGTTGGAGATGAAATGCGAAAAGACCCTTGGAAAGATTACAGATTCAGAGACCCGTGGAATCTTGGAGAACAGAGACTACACCTCTACCAAGGGGTCCATACGGTGCAATTGGAAACTAATGATTGGCAAAATGTTTGTTTTGTAGCCGAAATTGTAGGAGATATTGAAGCTACTTTTGCTGGAAAAAATATCAATAAAAGCGGGTGGACTCAAACTTGTGTTACCGGTGGCAGTGACTCGTTTATAATTGAAGTTAAGGATAATCCCTCATATTGGATTAATCCATTAGGACTATCGGGAAGAGGGGACCAAATTATCGATCAAACCGGGCTAAGAATACATTGGATTGAAACACGCTCATTAAATCAATAAGTAGTGAAAGTATTGATAATAGCAATTCTACCGACGGTTTGTGCGCAACCTGTTAGTGATGCTGCCAACCCTCGATGAAGAGGATGCTCTGCCACGTGTTGTCGAGAGAATTCCAATTGATAGATTAGAACAATCTGGCTGGAACTCAAAGGTCATGGTTGTAGATGGTGGTTCTACCGATAAGACGATTGAAATCGCAAAGAGTCTTGGTTGTACCGTCATTAATCAATGGGGTAAAGGAAAAGGTGCTGGAATGCGCCAAGCATTCAAAGCATTTCTTGAAAGTGAAGAAGATGCGCTTGTAATGCTAGATTCAGATGGAACATATTCTCCCGAAGAAATGATCAGATTAGTCGATGCTCTTCCTGAAGGAGGCGTTGTTATCGGCGACAGATTGAGAGGAGACTTATGCCCTGATGCGATGAGTGCTACAAATTGGCTAGGAAATCATATGCTAACTTGGTTTGCAATAGCCTTGCATGGAAGGCAAGTAAACGATCTGTGTTCCGGCTACTGGGCATTTACAAAAGAGGCTGTTTCAAAGATGCATCTAAACAGTATGAGGTTTGAAATCGAAGCCGAGATGTATACATGTTGTGTTAACCGAAATATTCCTATTCGTCATATTCCAATTTCTTACACAAAGCGTATTGGTCAAGCAAAATTAGGTAGTGTCCGAGATGGTGGTGCTATAGCAAAAAAACTGATTATTAGACGTATATTCCCAATCCCACACGAGGCTGATGAATGACAAAACTTTCGACAGTAATACTCGGAGCTACAGGATTGGTAGGTCAAAGATTGCAGCAGAGATTAGAAGACCATCCTCTGTTTGAAGTGGTTGCAATTTCGGGTTCTAAATCAACGGTTGGTAAGAAATATTCTCAATTGGAGTGGAGGCTAGAAGGAAAGCGTCCTAATTTTGAAATCACAATTTGTAATATCGATGAGATTCCTGATGTTGATGTTGCTTTTTCGGCTCTTCCCTCAGATATAGCTGAAACGATTGAACCTAAATTGGTTAGAAGAGGCATCCATGTTTTTTCAAATGCAAGTACTTACAGAATGACTCAGGGAGTACCATTGGTAATTCCTGAAATAAATCCAGATGAAATGGATGGATACTCAGGTCATGCTTGTGCGACCAACTGTACAGTAATACCGGTCGCTATGCCATTATCTGGATTAACAAAATTTGGAATAAACTCGGTGAAAATTAACACGATGCAGGCATTATCTGGAGCAGGTTGGGAATTGCTATTCGATGAATCTGCACTGGCTGGAAATGTGGACAGGTTTATTCCTGGTGAAGAGGAAAAGGTGCTTACTGAATTGAATTATCTGTTAAATTTAGACTGTCCTATATCGGTTTCATGTAATAGGGTTGCTGAACCAGATGGTCACATTGTTGAAGTCGAATTAGAATTAGCAAATATTCAAGATATTGATTCGATAAAAGATGCGATGATTATTCCTCGCTTAGAACTCCCTTCCTCTCCGCAACATCCTGTGATGATAATCGATGATGTGCCAAACCGAGATCAGCACCTCTGGGCTGGAGGTGAAGGCTTGGATGCAGGTATGGCAACCGTGGTTGGTGGAATAAAGGTAGATGGGAGCAATGTTACATTCACTGCATTATCACATAATACGGTTAGAGGCGCTGCTGGTGGAGTCATATTATTAGCGGAATTTGCTGCTCAATTGGGGTACATTTCCAAATAGGGAATCGTATCAGCATGGTTTGGTGGTAGCATGGGCATAACAGCAATGATACCGGATATGACTTTCCAGCAACTGTATGATGAAGCAGAAAATCGCTGGGGAGAAATATGGGACGAAGGCGCTGCTCGAATGAAAGTGATGTTACTCTGTCCCCGTAAAGAACGCAAATTACTGGAACTACATGGCGATATGATAGAGCATGGCCAACCTGTAATGGCCCTTTTTCATCGACCTAGATTAGAGGCTGAACTTTTGGTCGAGCAAGGTTTTGACCCAAGAAGTGCATCTTTCCAATTCATAGATATCGCAAATGCAGACCTTGGTCCTTGGATGCAACAACTGGTAACTCAAGAAGGTTGGAAAAGAGGAACAATTGAAATCGCCCCAGTTCCTTTTGCAATGGATATCCCAAATCAAAGACCGTTTGAAAATCATACAATTGTTTGCTTTAGGCATCCTGATATTGAATCTCTAGAAAAATATGTATTGCCATATCCGTTAAACGCACTGCCTGGAAAGGCGTTTGTATCTCTTCCAAGAAGGCAGGCTGCTGAATTAGCACGACAGCAAGCAGAGATTTTGGGTGTTGGTCTGGCAAAGAAAGAACCAGAAATTGTAGAAGTTCCTGTAGTTGAACCTACTCCTGAAATTGAAAATATCGAAGATAATATTATCGAAGATGCGTTTGTTAATGAGATGATGAATGAGGTGGAAGAAGTCACTGTCCCATTACCTGATTCTGCCAAGGAGGAGCCCGTGGTACCTTTGCCTGGAATGCAAAACTCTCCACCTGAAGTTGAAGAGACTGCAGCATTACCTTTACCTGAAATCGAAGTCGAGGATGATGATATGCCTGAAATCGAGAGAGAGTTCAGAGATCTCGTTCAGGAACTATTAGATTCAGGTGTTGACCCCTCAGATATGATGGCTGACCCTCGATTAGAAAATATTCAAGAAAGGGCTATGGCGATTGGTTTTGAAACATGGCCGGTCTTCATGCACATGGTAACTTAATCGCAGGGTTCAAGGACAAGCACCTATTGGCAGTGTCATGGCATTCTGTACTAATTGTGGTCAAATGCAAGTAGATGGTACCCGCTTCTGCAGATTCTGTGGAAGTCAGCAGCCGGGAGACCAACTGATAAATTTACTAAGACGAGAAGCTGAAGCGATTCGTTTCCATATGCAGCAAATGCAACAGCAACAGCAGCAACAACCACCTCGTTGGTGATTTTAATTGCGACTACGCCACCTTGCGATGGCGTTATCGCGACTTCCAAAACATCCTTGTAATGATGTAGAATTAGAGCAATACCAAACAGAGGGTGACTTAGCTGCAAGGTGGCTAATGGAAATTAATTCACGAGATCCCCTCCAAGGGAAGAAAGTGATAGACCTCGGTTCAGGTAACGGCATACTAGGTCATGGTGCTCAATTATTGGGTGCTGAGGTCATTTTCGTTGAATGTGATAACGATGCAGCCAACCTGTGTAGAGAATTGGGAGAGACTCTGGAGGGACATGTCGGAGAAATAGAAATTCCAGATGCTGATATCGTGATTTCTAATCCACCATGGGGTGTACAAAAACATGGTGCTGATCGGATATTTATTGAAACGGCAATGCAAATAGCTCCAGTATTACATATCATGCATAGCGCTCAGGCAACCCACTTACCGCAAGGTGAAATAATTCTAGAAGGCGAGTTTAGAATGCCTGCCACATATTCACATCACAGTAGTAAAACAGGAACTACCAGTGTCAAGTGTTGGCGTATCACTCGATGAGAGGGATTCAAAAGGTATGGGCACACGCCCAATAATATCCGATTCCCGTCACCCTAGGGTGACCCCCGAAAAATGAGTGTGAAAAAATATGACGAGCGTCGTCACCCCAGGTACAGTAATTGGTACCGCATCGAAAAATAGCCCCGGCAATGGAGTAATGGAAGAAAACGGTAACCTGATTGCCCTACTAACTGGAAATGTTGTAGAAAAAGAAGGTGTAATGTCAGTCCATACCCACAATGAAATGCTTAGAGTTGAAGTTGGAGATACCGTTATCGCTTCTATTGTTAAGTTGAATGAAAAGAACGGTGAAGCGGTAATCCTTAGTGTTGAAGGTAAACCAAATCGTGCAATAATGGCTGACCAAGAGTATGGCCAATTCCATGTGACCGGAATTACAGACCGGTTCTTACACAATACCGCAGATGGTCTTCGTCGAAGAGATATTGTTCGTGCCAAGATAACAGAAGCGGGTAATGTAGTTCGTATCAATATGAGAGAGGATGAAAGATGCGGGGTCCTATGGGCGCTTTGTCCTTCTTGTGGAGATACATTTGTTACCGATTTAAAGGGAGATTGGAATGTTCTTTGCCCTACTTGTGGAGATCGTTCGTTCCGTGCCTTAGCCGATGATTACGGTGGAGAGGCTGGTAAGGCAGCACTAAACGGCGCTGGTAAGCGCTGGAGCGGTGAAGCAGAAGCATTATTCGCAAAAGGTAGTGCTGGTCGTGCCACATTCATAGCAGAGGATGTAAGAGAAGATGGTAGACCACGTGAATATTTCAGATTTGAAGGAGAAGGTGGCGGTGGTCGAGAAAGAAGGCAAAAAGCCGCACCAGGATGTCGCTTATTCATCGGTGGAATCTCTAGAGATGTTACTGAAGATGAGTTACGTGCTAAATTCAAGGAACATGGTAAGGTCACAGATTTTGCTATGATGAAAGACGAAAATGGAAATAACCGTGGATTTGGATTTATTACCTACGAGGATAAGAAGATGGCAGATGCAGCTATTGCTGCACTAGATGGTCAGAAGATCAAGGGGCGAAGAGTAGGCGTAAGAGATGCTGATGCTCCTAAGGATGAAAAGCCAAGACGTAAGAAGATTGATGGCGCTCGAATCTATGTAGGGAATCTACCTTTCAAGGCCAGTGATGATGACCTTGCTAAACTTTTCAATGATGAATGCGATTTTGTCCATGTTGAATGGGCTACTGATAGAAACGGAAGACGTAAGGCCTTTGCTTTCGTTACTATTAGACCGGAAGATAAAGCGGTTGAAGTTTCATCCAAATTAAACGGAACCGAAATGATGGGAAGAAGCATCAAGGTGGACGTTGCTAAGCCGAGTGGTGGACGCAGAGACCGTGGTGGAAATAAAAACGATAACAGTTCTGGAAAATCTTCTCGTGAAATGCGTGCTCTGCGCGAAGAGGAAGAAGATTCCAAGAAAAAGCGCAGACGCCCTAAGAGAGATTGAGGATTTGTTATGTTAGAGTCGGGAGAGCCCTCCTGGCTAGTCATAGACGGTTATGAGGATGAACCGGCAGCATTTGGAGTACCACCTTATGTTGGATTTCACATAAGATACATTTGTGGTGTCTTAGAACGTTCGAATATATCCTATGAATATATGACGATTGACCAGTATAGGCAAAATGTAACTCATTTAGATAATCGGCTGGGTGTTGTCCTTTTTGCCGGAGCAGTTGTACCTGGAAAGTATATGCGTGGAGCTCCAATTTCGCTAAGAGAAACACGAGAGATAATTTCGAATATCCCAGGTGATGTTCCAATCCTTTGTGGTGGTTGGGCTATTCGTGGATGGAGACATCAAGGATGGAGCCCATTGCGTCAAAACCTGTTTTTAGCACTACAAGATACAGATGCCACTCTTGAAAATTATCTAAAAAATAACGAGTGGAAGCATCAAAGAAGAACTCAAGAGCAATGGACAAATTGGGCTCAAGCGGGTGCTTCTTCGCAAGCGGTAGTGAAAAATCCAGATATTGACGGACCTCTAACATATGAAGTCGAAGTTTACCAAGGCTGTGTCCGATATAAGCGAGGATGTAAGTTTTGTATTGAACCAAAAAAGGGTGTACCGATTTGGAGGCAACCCGAGGATATAATCCAGGAGGTGAAAATCGCCCATGATATGGGCGTCAAACACGTTAGATTAGGTGGTATGACCGACACTTACACCTACATGGCAGAAGGGGTGGTCGAGATGGAATATCCACGGCCAGACCCAGAGCCAATCGCTAAATTATTACATGGGCTTAGAGAAGACGAACGCTTAGAAATCCTACATACAGATAATGCAAACCCATCGATTATCGCAGAACATCTGGAGGAGTCCGAACAGATAACTAAGACATTAGTGGAGACTCTTTCTGATGGTGCAGTACTCTCTTTTGGATTAGAAAGTGCAGACCCGGATGTTCATGAAAAGAACTGGTTGAATTGTAATGGTACACAACTAAAAAGTGCAATCTCCTTGATCAATAAGTATGGTAGAACTAAGGGGAAAAGAGGAATGCCTAAATTGCTTCCAGGATTAAATTTTATTGCGGGATTAAATGGTGAAACATCACAAACATATGATTTAAATCTCAAATTATTAAATGAATTAAAAGAGCAAGATTTGATGATTAGACGAGTAAATATTCGCCAGGTAGAAGGACAAGGATTTCAGGAAATAGATGACAAGGATTTCCAATCATTCAAGAAAACTGTGAGGGAAGAATTTGATGGCCCACTATTACAAGAGATGCTTCCAGTCGGTACAAAACTCACCGATGTTTGGTGGGAATCTCATGAAGGAAGAACTAGATTACCGCGTCATCTTTCACCTGAATTCCGTAGCAAAGAGGTTCACGGGAAGGCTGGAATTACATTTGGCCGGCAAATAGGGGCATACCCAATTTTGGTTGGAATGAATTATCTCGCTCCATTAGAATCTCAAAGTGACATCATTGTTACAGGACATGGTGCTCGTTCAATAACAGGGGTTGAATGTGGACTTTCTATGAATGATATAACCGAAAAACAACTTGCAGCAATACCAGGTATTAGCAGTAAGGGAGCATGGAACCTAGTAAGTAGGCGTGCTAAATTAATGTCCAAGGGAAACCGCATAGAAAATGTAGAACAATGGTTCAACCAATGTAATCTACAAATTCCTGAATTCATCAATGAAATTATTACGAGATAGTTTACTCTGCGAACCATTCGTAAGTTCGCATACCTTCTTCAACACCATCTTCGCCAACATCGACCAATGCAAACTCTCCTTGTGGAGTCAAAATTGATTCCCTTGCAAGACCTTTGTGCAATGCCTCATAGGTCTCACGATCGATTGCCATCCTACCTTCTAGGCGCTCAAATAAATTCCAACGACTTGCTATTTCTCTCCATGTAGGTTGAACTTCTGCTTCGAATACTTTGGCTTTAGCGCCAGAACCATAGCCACATAATCCGAAGGTAACATGGTCCAAGTTGGCATTTTCTTCATAATCTGCCTCAAAGGTTGACATTAGAGCTAAGAAAATCGAACCTGTGTATTGGTTTCCAATCAAAGAAGATGCTCTTTGTCCTTTTTCGATTCTATCTTCAACGAACTGTTTGAATGATTCAGTCTTTGAAATCGCTCGACGATAAATATCCATTGCACCTTCCCATTCTTCGACGTTATCATAATCCTCTTCTTTCGGAGTTATACCAATTGATTTTTCAATTTCCTTCCATTCATCTGTCCCTTCTCTATCGTGACGGAATACGTCAGGGAACATTCGCTTAGCTTGGAAAGCATAAGGCAAGTGCATGATAATACGTGACCACTGTTCTGTCAGCATTGTATCCATATCTGGGTCAAAGCGTCCTTGCTTTATCGCCTTATGACTAAAATGAGTAAAGGCTTGTTTAACAGCCTCTCTATAACAACGGTTTGAAAATTGCCCATCGAATACTGGTTCGTCTCGATGTACTTTTACTGACTCTTCGCCGTGTGCGAAAATTCCTAAGCGACGTACTGCTGATTCAGGAAGGTGTTTGACCATCGCTTCAGCCATTCCTTCTTTGATCGTAGCTCCAGCCTCAGCAGCAAGTTGCAAAACATGTGCTATTACACTTGCAATTGAAACCTCACGGCGAGGTTTGAAGAAATCATGTACCGGTGTAGTCGAAACTCCCCAGCGGTCAGGTATTACGATTAGACGAGGATTATTGCGAACTAAAAGTGCGCCCCCTCCTGCACCTTGAGTATATTCACCAGATGATTCAAGGTCATATTTGGCATTATCAGAAAATACTACAATTCCCATTCTGTCATCATCTTCGCCACCGCGTGCTACCCAATCCAAGGTATTGTGCAGTGCATCGACTGCACCTATACAGGCGAATGTCATATCAACAACATCACAGCCTCTAAAGCAATCTTCACCAAATCGGTCTGAATAGCGCTTTGTAAGCATATCAACGATGTAGGTTGCTGTTGGTTTGGCACCATCTAACGCCGATTCTGTACCTAGATATATGCGTCCAATTTGTTTTGGTTTCAATCCATTACGGTCGATTAGTCGGCAAACAGCATTTGCACCCATTGTAGCAGTATCTTCATGAACATCTGGAATAGCCATCGCTGCAAGACCTAGACCCTTGTTCAGTTTACCATAATCGGCGCCTCGCATTGCTGCAAACTCTTGCATATCCATGTATAATCTTGGGAAATGCAAAGCCATATCATCGATACCAACCTTTGAGTTCATACTCTTCGCCACTAGATTTCACCTTTAATGACTCCGCATTATTAGTTACCTCATAGCGGTGTTACTGGCTACACCGCCTAAGCCGAGCGTTTTTTACTTACTAGATAGTGCAAACACCATGAGGCAGTTGGTAGATGTTGCAAAGGAACTATCCTCTGCCTGCGACTTATTGAAGCAAGATATAATCACTGAAACGATTGTCGAATATGTCACTAATCCACTAGATTATGCATGGCAATATCACGAATCTTATCTTACTCAATACGGCGGATTAGGAGCAAAAACCTTGCTTCTTGGAATGAATCCAGGCCCGTATGGTATGGCGCAATGTGGAGTACCATTTGGTGCAACAGAAATCGCAAAGGATTTCTTGATGATTAAAGGAGATGTGACCGATCCATCCGACAGGCATCCGAAACGACCCATTGAAGGATTGAACTTTGCAAGGCAAGAGGTTAGTGGCACTCGCCTGTGGGGCTTGCTACGCGATTTGTGGGGTGAACCTGAAAATATTCACAATAATGTGTTTTTAGTGAACCATTGTCCGTTGTTAATGTTAGGAGAAAGTGGCAAGAATATCACTCCTTCCGACATCTCCGGCTCTGCTGTAAAAAAATTGATAGAAATATGCGATATTCACCTAAAAAGTGTTGTAAATATACTTGATATTACCAAGGTAATAGGTGTCGGAAAATATGCTGAAAAACGTGCCAAAATAGCACTCAGTGGCACGGATATAGAAATCACAACTTGCTGGCACCCTTCACCTGCTTCGCCCCTTGCAAATCGTAATGATGGAGCCGATTGGCGCGCCAATGTTACAAATGCTTTGCAGGGCAATAATTCATAATCGGTGTGCTCTCTCACACTAAGTATGCAGCCGAAAAAAATGGCTTGGCCTCGCCAACCACAAGATAGACAATGGATTAAACCAGAGGGAGATGACCCTCGCACACTTTACCAAATGCTAATGGTAAGTCAAGAGATGTTTGCTGATGACCCGTGCTTCGGATTTATCCCAGCACCAGGTATGGCCAGAGTACACCTAACATATCGTGAATTTGGAGAATTAGCTACTTCAGTAGCAAAGGGACTTCGAGATATTGGCGTTGAAAAGGATGACCGTGTAGCAATCATTGTTGACAACTCAGTTGAGTGGGCAGCGGTGTCATATGGAGCAAATGCACTTGGAGCAGCATATACTGCAATGTATACCCACCAACATGGAAAAGATTGGGCTTACATCTTGAAAGATTCAACCCCTAAGGCAGTAGTTGTAGCAAATACTGAGGTCTTAGACAAATTATGCGCTAACCTAGAAGATGACGCATGGCCTTCTTCAGGAGTAATTTTACTCGGCGATGAACCTGCAAATGAATTGCCTCCAGAAGGCATTGAGGTCCGAATGTGGTCCTCTTTCGTTGCTGAGGGACGTGCTGCTGAGGACTTGGATGGATTCAACGATAACCATGAATCTCTTTCGACTTTGATTTACACTTCTGGAACTACAGGAGATCCAAAAGGAGTAATGCTATCAAACTGGAACACACTATCCAACGTACTTTGTGTTCAAGGAGTGTTTGAATTATACCCTGGTGACAAGAATGCCGCATTCCTTCCTTGGGCTCATTCGTTTGGTTCGACATTCGATTTACATTGGATGATTAGAATGGGAGTACACATCAACCTGATTTCCGACCTAACAAAGATTGCAGATGAATGTATTGAGATTAAGCCGGCAGCATTGCTAGCAGTACCTCGTGTATGGAATAAGTTCTACGACCGTGTTAACAGTCAATTTGATAGCGCTACTGGTCTGAAAAAGATGTTTATTGGTAAGGCACAAAAATCCGCAGCAAAGAGAATCGCTAAGGCTGGTGTCGAATGTGATGCTGTTCCTCCAAGTGGCTTCTTTGACAAACTTTGGGACAAACTGGTTTGGAGTAAAGTTCGTGCTCGATTCGGTGGAAATATTCGTTTCTGTATGTCGGGAGCTGCTGCTCTTTCACCAGATGTTGCATCTTTTGTACAAAAGGTTGGATTCAGTTGCTATGAAGGATATGGGCTAACTGAAACTTCACCTCTAGTGTCTGCAAATGGCTGGATGGGTCCTGGTCAATCGAGACTTCGTACTGTTGGAAAACCAGCAAACGGAGTTACTGTTACTATCGATAAGAGTGCATGGGATGACCCTGACCGACCTGATGAAGGCGAAGTTATTGTTCATGGACCAAACATTATGCAAGGATACTGGAACTTACCGGAAGCTACCGCTGAAGTAATGACTGAAGATGGTGGATTCCGTACTGGTGACCTTGGAAAGATGGTCGATGGTTTCCTATCTATTACTGGAAGAGTAAAGAGTCAATTCAAGTTAGAAAATGGAAAGTATGTATCTCCAGCACCACTTGAAGAGAACCTCAAACTTTCACCACTTGTTGAACAATGTGTATTAGATGGAAGAAACATGCGTAACACATTCCTAATCGTGCACCCTGCTATGAAGCCTCTAAGAAGTGCCCTTTCTGATGCAGGAGTTAATGCTCCAGCAGACGATGAGGAATTATGTAATGATGAAGGCGTCAAGGCTTGGCTACTGAAGCATCTAGCAACAGAGAATATGGTTGAACCTGTATGGAAAGGATATGAAACCGCTAGAAATATCATTCTAGATCCTAATGAATGGACTGTTGATAACGATATGATGACTCCTTCACTCAAGGTCAAACTACGTAACCTTCTAACCCATCACGATGAGGCTATCAAAAACCTTTGATGGACTTAATCCGGTAGTATTTAACCGATATTTACCGTGATTCGGCTAGAGCGATAGTATATTTACCGACTAGGGTAATTGATTGGGAATGGCAAAGCCGCTAGCAGAGGTAATTTATGGCAGCGCAACGCTGTTAAAGATTGCAGAAAAACCTCTAGGAATTGGATTGGCAATCGGTTTAATCGCTGGTGCCATCAATGCCTTTGCTCTAGGATTCACGCTATGGTTGTCGCTATTGACTGGAGCAATTCTTGGAATCGGTGTATGCCTAGTAGCTTGCCCAGGTATGAAATCTGAATTGAAAGCAAGGCGTCAAGCCGAACTAAATCGAACCGCTAAATTACACAGTAAAGCACGCGTTGCTAGTGCCTTCACTGCACTAGAATAAACTCCTAGTATTCCTGCACAAGGTTAATACTGCGTCGATAATGATTGAAAGTTATGAATGCGACACGTGCTTTCAATATTTTGACGATGACAACCATACTCCTGCTAGCAGGATGTTTTGGGGCAACTGATAGTTCTGCTTCTGCAGATGAGACCGATGATGGAACAATAACTGTAACTGCCCAAGACCTTGCAGATGCAATGCTGCTTGCTTCGAATTCACCACCTGAATTAACTGTCAAGGAATTCTACTTGGATAACGAGGCCCATGAGGAAGTTGATTTAATTCCAAATAATTGGAAAGATTCGGGATATTTTGTCTGCCTCGATGAAGAAGATATTGAAGAGGAGCCACTACCTGACACACTAGATGAGCAAAGATTGGTCATAGAAGAGTCCCTAGAAGATGGAGAGTACATACATCTCGCTAATTTAATTGAACCAGGAGATTGCATGGGTTATTTCGACTTTTTATCGGTAGACCCTGATGGAGATTCCATGACTAAAGGAATTGACACTAATTTCGATGGAACGATTGACATTCCAATAGAGCCAAACCATGGCCTAACTATGGTTGCCATAGATGATTCCATCAATAAACAAGTTTGGAATAGAGGGATGAGTAATAATTGTGAGCAAATAGATCTGGCATTTATTGCAGTTGATGAACATGGCGCATCTACTGTTGAATTCTTTCACTTATTCGGAATGGACAGTTGCGATGATG
>CEVR01110240.1_pt1 | contig 15546 bp, 11 predicted proteins | sample 356541 | NCBI WGS metagenome assembly CEVR01 (sample SAMEA2623734, study PRJEB7988) | marine metagenome | isolation source: saline water (ENVO:00002010), including
TGTAACTAGATGCATCGGATGCTAGAAAGACAGCTGCATTTGCCATCTCTTCAAAAGTAGCCACTCTTCCTAAAGGAAGGTTTTCCGGTCCAGTGAGCCAGGATTCAAATTTTTCTTCATCGGTTAATTGTCTATCTGCTTTCTGTTGTGAATCAGTTTTTTTCTTTAATTTTTCTTGTCCTGGAAATTCTTCCCATTCAACTAACGAAGGAGCTATTGCGTTAACTCGCACATTGTAAGGTCCTAAGTACCTGCAATATTGCCTTGTCATCATGGCTATTCCAGATTTAACGATTGCGTAGTTACCCATCATTTTATCCGCGTGAGCTTTTAGCCCGCCCCTTGAGGTTAAGTTGATTATGCTCCCACTTTTCTGTTTCATCATAATTGGTGAAACCTCTTGCATCATTAACCAGTAACCTTTTAGATTTACATCCGTTAACTTATCCCAAGACTCTTCATCCAAATCAATCACTGACTTAGAGTGATACATAACTGCCACATTCATTAGTATATCTATCGTTCCAAACTCTTGAACAACACTATCAACTAATTTCTTCACCTCCTCTTGGCTTGATATGTCGGCTTTCAAAGCCAAAGATTTACAGCCCATCTGTTGAATCTCATCTGCTACGGTCTGAAGTTGGCCCGACTCTATATTTACATCTGTCACAGCCACATCAGCTCCTGCTTCTGCTAGCCCTAGAGCAAAACCCTTACCCATATTTCTTCTGGCTCCAACAACTAAAGCTTTTTTTCCTTTTAGAGAGAAACTACTTAAAGACATAACTACTTAACAACAACTGCAGGGTTTTTTATATAAAGATGAAATAAGCAGTCTAGAAGTTGAACCACTAGATTTCTTTGAATTAGAAACATTCTTTGAATTCCCTTGATTAATTTTTAAACTCAGCTTACTTGAATCTTCTTTAGATAGGAAATACCCAGTATCAATTTCAAATTCATAACTACCAACGTTGGTGTTAATAACTATTTCCGAAGATTCAATGGTAAAGTTTTTAAAAATTTTACCATTTCTTAAAATGGTAACTTTTTCCGGTTCAGGCAGGTTGGTAATTTTAAAACTAGTCTCTTTATTGGTTTTAGTTTTATTGCCATCATTAATCTTCACAAATAACTTACCCTTAGTGTCATCATGAATAGCTTTTTGGACAGCCACAGCTGGGTAATCAATTCCTTCAACTGAAGGTGAGAAATATTTTGTTAAATTTGGTTTATTGAATAACTTTTCCCAAGCTCCTGGATCACAAACTTCGGCACACATAGCCAAAGCTGATAACTGCCCTCTTGGCCAGTTTTCGCCGAGATTAAACCAAAAACCAAATTGACTATCATTTAATCCAAAAAACCTAGGCTCAAAATTTTCTTCTGCGTATTTACTTAATCTCTCATACGTTATTTGATCATCAAATTCTCTAGATACCGTTAGACCTAAAGCAAACATTCTAGGGTCTCCTATAAATTCACTTGAAATAGGTACTGCTGGATTTCCCCAACCAATGAAGTTAATGGCCCCTCTATATAATAATTCAGCAAATTGTGGGTCTTGGGGTTTGGCGTAGAAAGCTATCGCAAGTCCATGCAGTGGCGCTGTTCTGTGGTGATGATTTTTTAAGCCGTCAAAATACATCGTTACCCATTCCAAAGATCCGCTTTTATCAAAACCGTAGTATTTATCCTTGGTATGATCTAGCCAATTTCTATAGGCAGTGTGCGATTCTTTATTAAATACATTGTCATACATTTGCAGTCCTAAACCAGCAGCCGAAAGGCAAAATGGCCAAGCTTTTGTATTTTCACAATGAGGTCCCATCGGCGTCTTCATCCATTGCTGATAAAGATGATCAACCAATTGATGTTGCGTCCATTCAAACCTTGCTCGATTCACTCCAGCTAAATCAAAGGGAGAGGCCCACTTATCATAACCACTCACGTAAGTATGAAGGGCTTGAGTCAGGTTAAGCCACCCTTTAAAAAATAAATTTCCGTCTGCGCCTATAGGGTCCATCTGCAAGCCCCATGGCGCGACTCCATTAGCAGTCCATCCGGGAGCATCGTATTCACCCCAAAACTCTTCAGGTATTAAAGTGCCTTTCCAAAAATCTGGATAATTCGATCTGTCAGGATCATGACCAAATTGAGATAGCCAATCTACTGCAGCCCAATAAGTTATAGAACGTTCTGCTATTTCATCTAAGATCTCAGAATAAACCTCTCTCCAGGCTGGCGTTCTATCAGACATAAGTCCCAGAGCGTAAGTTGATTCTTGTAAGTCAAAACGTGGGAAAGAGCACATAGGAGGAGTAGAAGTTTTATCCCACCACTCTTCAGGCTCACCATCTTCAGTCCAATCATCAGGAGTTGTTGCCTTCTGATAAAGAAAACTTAACCAGCCTTGAGCTCTTTCGTTCAACTCTAGATTAATATTTTCTTGATTCATCAGTTTACAGTTTTGAGCTTGGTCTGGAATTTATTTGCTCATGCCATCTATTTAAATGTTTAAGACTTTCTTCAGGCATGAGATCTACCATACTAGAAGCAAAGTCTATCGCAGACAATAAAGTTATATCTGCCACAGTATATCTATTCCCAGCAACGTATTCTGAAGATGAAAGCTCTCTATCTAGCCTTTTATAGTACGCAGCCACATTCAAATCACTAGCTTTTTTTGCGTCTGGTATTTGTTCAAAAAGTCCCATGCTGCCTACTATAGGACCATTGACCCAAGAAATACCTATCTGCGTCCATAGTTCTAATTCTATGTGTCTATTTCTGCTTTCTACATAAGATATTTCAAAAGGGTCTTCTCCAAATAAATTAGGCTCTGGAATAATACTTTCTAAATATCTACAGATTGCTATTGATTCTGATATACACCTTCCATCTTCCAGTTCAAGAACTGGTATCTTGCCACTAGGACTTTTTTTTAGGAATTCAGGAGTTTTATGTTCTCGCTTGAGCATGTCGCAATTAACTAGTTCAAGATTTATATCTTTCTCGTGAGCAAATATTTTTACGCGCCTAGGATTAGGCGCACCAGGGTAATCATAAAGTTTCATGCGGTTTAAGAAATAGCGGGTGCATCGCTTCCAATATAATCATCTCGAAGAGTTCTTTTTAAAACCTTTCCAGTAGCGTTTCTAGGAAGTGCTTCAACAAATTCAACTTTACTGGGCACTTTGAACTTTGCAAGATTCTCTATGCAGTGGGAAATTAAATCCTTTTCTTCAAGAGCTGTATCAGGTTTAAGAGATATAAAAGCTACTCCGGTCTCTCCCCACCTTTCATCCGGTATGCCAATTATTGCTGCTTCAGCTATCTGAGGTAACTGATATAACACGTTTTCAACTTCTGCAGGATATACATTCTCGCCTCCAGATATGTACATATCTTTAGATCGGTCGACTATGTAAACAAATCCTTCTTCATCAAATTTAGCTGCATCACCAGTCTTCAACCAACCGTCTTCAAAAGAATCTTCTGTGGCTTTTTTATTATTCCAATATCCAGGAGTAATATTCGGACCTTTGATATAAAGTTCTCCCACTTCTTCTGCACCAACTTCTTTACCTGTTTCATTTACTATTTTAATTTCAGTATGAAGAAGAGCTTTACCAGCAGAACCCAATTTTCTTTCAGAATCCTCAGCTGCCAACCCTATTCCTCCTGGGCTCGTTTCAGTCATGCCCCATCCCTGAATCATTGCAACACCTCTGTTTGACCAGGTCTTGAGTATAGCCTCAGCACAAGGTGCCCCACCTACGCCAGCAATCCGTAATGAAGACAGGTCAGTTTTATCAAAATCAGGATGATTCATCATAAATTGGTAGGGAGCTGGTACTGCAAAGAAATGTGAAACTCCGTAATCAGCATTTCCCAATATAGAAAGAGCTAGTCCGGGATCAAATTCTCTAATTAGAATTATTTCTCCACCTGCATGCAACACTGGATTTGCATAACAATTCATTCCTCCTGTATGGAATAAAGGAAGCGCAACAAGCTGAACTGTATCAGGTCCTACAAAAGCAGGTGCAGCTAAATTTATTACGTTATAGAGCTGCATCTGATGATTAATCATTGCTCCCTTCGGATGGCCTGTAGTCCCGGAAGTGTACATAATCATGATTAAGTCATCTTGAGTGCAATCAACTTTTTCATAACTTGCATCAGAATCTTTTATCGCTTCTTCATATTGGGAAGAGGCATTTTTTTTGTCAATCTGAAGAGAGCTTTGAACATTACAATCCTTAGTTAGTTCAATAGCTATATCTGAGAATGATTCATCATATATTAAAACGTGCGGAGTACTGTCGTTTAATATGTACTCTAATTCAGGTTTTGTTAGTCTCCAGTTAAGTGGCAATTCAACGGAACCCGTTTTGGCACAAGCAAACTCTAACTCAAAAAACTCTGCACAATTTTGAGATAAAATTGCAATTCTATCTCCTTTCTTTACACCATTTGCTTGCAACCAATGAGCTAATTTATTTGCTCTATCATCTAATTCCTTATACGTAAGAGTTTGGTTATTGCTAAGGTCTCTTATGGCTATTTTATTTGGCCTAACGTTCGAATGATAAGCCGACCAATCATAGTGCTGTACGGTCATAATTAGTTCCTATTAATTTGTTATAACAAAATGATCATAACTAAGTAAAAAAGTATCACTACTCCCCAAATATTCAGAAGAAAACCGATTCTTTTACCTACTTGTTCTCCTTTCGAGTACTGCCAAAGAAAGAAAAGAGCGCTTATAAATAAAAGAAGAACAATGACACCTATATGCATATGATTTACTTTACTGACTAAACCTTTCAGTCGCAAGCCTGACTGCGTTGCAATTTTGATATAAAAATTTGTAGCAATTATTGAGTAAATAAAATCTCTAAGCTGTCTAAGAGATATAATAGCTGGATGAGAAAGTCGTCCAAATCAAAAACTAAATTCTCAATAGGTATTGTAAGAAAATCTAAGAAATCTAAAGGTTTTTATGTCGAAGATAACCGTGAATCTCAATTTAAATTAGGTAAGAAAGAAATCTTTAAAGTTATGCCTGGAGATACAGTTAAATTCTCTTTAGGTAAAAAAGAGTGGGCGTTCATTGAAGAGGTGGTTGAAAGGAATACCAAGGAGTTTATAGGAACAGTTTATACAAGAGGAAAAAAGATGTTTTCTAGCCCTATTGGTTTTGAAAACGATATTAGAGTTGCTATCACTGGAGATATTCCTAATAAAATTAATCCTGGTTCTCTAGTGAAAGTAAAAATAACTGCTCAACCTCAAGAGGGTCAGTTAGCAGAAGCTTATATCGAAAGAGCGTTTACTGGTGGTCTCGAATTAGCATATGAAATTGCTGTCTCCAATCATCATATAAAAACTAAATGGCCTAAATCTGTTGTAAGTGCATCTAATAAATTGAAGCTGAAAAAAGATGAAAACAGGAATTGTGAAGATTTACGTAAAAAGACCTTTGTCACCATAGACGGAAAGAATGCAAAAGATTTCGATGATGCTGTTTTAGGAGAAAAAGACGGAGATGGTAACTATATTTTGTATGTTGCAATAGCAGATGTTGCAAGATTTGTTGAACAAGGAAGCGCAATTGATCTAGAAGCTGCTGAAAGAGGAACTTCGGTCTACTTTACACAAAAGGTAGTACCTATGTTACCGGAAGTGATAAGTAACGATTTGTGTTCCTTGAGACCTAATGAAGATAAATTTTGTCTAGTCTGCAAAACAGTGGTTGATAAAAATGGAAACTTACATAACTCAACCTTCTTTGAAGCGCAAATAAACTCTAAAGCAAGGCTAACCTATGAGAGATTGTCAAAAGAGGTTGAACAAAATAAATTACATAGGACTTATTCGCAATCAATTGAAATCCTATTAGAGATTTACCAAAGACTGAAAGATAATAAAAAACATAGAGGAGCTTTGGAGTTGGAAGTGCCCTTCTATGTTCCTAAATTTAATGATAATAAAATAAGTAAATTTTATAGTTCTCCCCGCACTATTTCTCACATGATGGTAGAGGAGTTTATGTTGGCTGCGAACATAGCAACTGCAGAGATCTGCCTTAAATACAATTTACCCAGTTTGTTTAGAGTGCACCCTAAACCAGATATGCTAAAAATTAAAAATTTAACTAGTTTTTTAAGAAGCAGAAGAATTAATGCCAAACTTGATGATGGAAATTCTGTTAATCAATTGTCTAAACTAGCGGAATTCGTAGGAGATAGAAAAGATAAAGAGATCATGCACATGCAGATACTTCAATCTTTAAGCTTAGCTACTTACGAAGCTAAAGTTTCTGAGCACTTTGCTTTAGGGTATAAAGCCTATTCACATTTTACTTCCCCAATAAGAAGGTATCCTGATCTTATCGTTCATAGAACAATAAAAAAATTGATAGAAGCTAATAACGGTGCTATATCTTCCGACGATAACATCTCTCCGAAAGCCCCGTACACGCAGGATAACCTTGAAAAAATAGCTAAAGAATGTTCTGTAAAGGAGAGAGATGCTGAAAAAGCTGAAAGAGATGCCCTAAATCATCTTAAGTGTGAATTTGCTTCTGAAAATATTGGTAACTCATATAAAGGTCAAATAACTGGGGTAACTAACTTTGGTCTGTTTATTCACCTACAAGAAGTTAATATAGAGGGACTGTGCCACATAAAATATCTGCCAAAAAATGAATACTATGTTTATGATGAATCTTCACAGATGCTTCAAAGTAATAGTTCAAAGCATTCTTACTCATTAGGGGATTTTCTTAAAGTTAAAATAGAAAAAGTAGATGTATTTTCTCAAAGGATAGACCTTAGAATATTGAAATGAACTTAAATAAAGACCAAGAACTTGTTTGCGGAATCAATGCTGTAAAAGAAATAATTAGAATACGGCCTGATTCTGTTTCAACCTTGCTTGTCGAAGCTGATAAAGGAAAAAGGATAAAAGAAATACAGCAAGTGGCTGAAAAAAATAATATTGAAGTTGTCACTCAAAATGCTTCTTTTTTTCGAAAAACATTCTCTGAATTGAATCACCAGAGTGTGGGCATTATTTGTAATAAAAGGCTAGAAGAAAATGAAAATTTCTTAGAAAATTTAATAGAAAAGGACAATCTATTGTTCTTAATCCTAGAACACATTACTGATCCTCAAAATGTTGGGGCCTGTATAAGAAGTGCGGCTGCTGCAGGAGTAGATGCAGTAATAGTTCCAAAGAACAGATCATGTCATTTAACCCCTACAGTTAGAAAAATTTCCTCTGGCGGAGCTGAACTTATTCCTTTTGTGGTTGTCACAAATATAGTAAGAACTATAAATAAATTAAAGGATGCGGGAGTAGTGATTTACGGAACAAATATGGAAGCCTCAAAATCTTATAATGATGTCACTTATTCTGCCAAATCTGCCTTGATAATTGGCTCTGAAGATAAAGGCATGAAAAGATTAACTGCTGAAAGCTGTGATGAAATTATTAAAATTAACATGCCTGGGAGAATTGAAAGCCTTAATGCTTCAGTCAGCACTGGCATTATGTTATTTGAAATGATCAATCAAAAAAAAACACGGGCTTAAATATTTAGTAAAATACAAAGATGCTAGCTCAAAGAACACTCTCAAATTCAATAAAGGCTTTTGGCATCGGTCTACATAGCGGGGAACCAATAACATTAAAATTACTACCCGCTCCAACGGATACAGGAATAATATTCAGAAGAGTTGATCTAGACCCAGTAGTAGAAATCAAAGCCAGAGCTGAGAATGTGGGAGATACTACAATGTCTACTTCTTTAACTTGGAAAGATGTCAAAATCTCTACTGTAGAACATTTACTTTCTGCTATGGCGGGACTTGGTATTGATAATGCGTACGTTGAGGTAAATGCTGCTGAAATACCAATTATGGACGGAAGTGCTGGACCCTTTGTATTTCTTATTCAATCTGCAGGTTTACATGAGCAGGACGCACCAAAGAAATTTATAAGAATTAAAGAAAAAGTTAGAGTTCCTTATAATGATGCTTGGGCACAAGTTTCTCCCTTTGAAGGTTTTAAAGTAGCTTTTACTGGAGTGTGGGATCATCCAGTTCATAAAGAACATGGCACTAAAGCATCAATCAACTTTAATAGTACTTCTTTTGTTAAAGAAGTAAGTAGAGCGAGGACTTTTGGTTTCATGAGTGATTTAGAGGCGCTTAAGGAAAATGACTTAGCTCTTGGAGCTAGCCAAAAAAATGCAGTTGCAATAGGTGATGATGCAATCTTGAATGAAGATGGTTTAAGGTTGGAAAATGAAATGACGAAGCATAAAGTCCTAGATGCAATAGGCGATCTTTATTTACTTGGACATAATTTAGTAGGTTCATTTGAAGGCTATAAGTCAGGTCACACGGTTAATAATGCTTTGCTAAGAGAACTTATTGCAAGACCAGAGACTTGGGAAGTGGTCACTTATGATGACCCTGAAAATTCACCAATTACTTATTTAGATCCAATCATTGACCCTAGTTCAGGATAAAATTTTTCAGATTATTAAGTAATATCACTTAACAAATTGATAGAATTCATTCTGTAAAAATATTATGGGCGTATTAGACAGAATATTTGGTTCAAAAAACCAAAAGATTTTAAAGAAAGTTCAACCTCTAGTTAAAGCAATTAATGAGTTAGAGGATGGTTTCTCTCGTCTTGAAGATGCAGACTTAAAGAGCAAAAGAATTGAATTTATTGAGAGACACTCCAAAGGTGAGTCTCTAGACGATTTATTACCAGAAGCCTTTGCAACCGTAAGAGAAGTAAGTAAAAGACAGCTAGGTCTTCGTCATTATGATTGCCAGTTAGTCGGCGGCGTGGCTTTGCATAACTGCCAAATAGCCGAGATGGCAACAGGAGAGGGTAAAACATTGGTTGCCACCCTTCCCAGTTATTTAAACTCCATAACTAAGAGAAAAGTGATCTTAGTAACTGTAAACGACTACTTAGCGAAAAGAGATGCCGAATGGATGAAGCCAATTTATGAAAATCTAGATATTAAAGTATCTTTTATTACCTCAGGACAAGATATTGAAGATAGGAAAGATGCTTATAAAGCAGACGTGATATACGCTACCAATAATGAGCTAGGATTTGATTTCTTGAGAAACAACATGGTTGTGAATACAGAAGATAGGGTCATGAATGATTATTACTTTGCAATCATTGATGAAGTTGACTCTATTCTTATTGATGAGGCAAGAACTCCATTGGTTATTTCTGGGCCTGCTGAAAATACTGCTGAGGTTTATCAAAAGATCAGTAGATTTATCCCAAAACTAAATCAACAAATTTTAGAAGAAGACGAGGAAGGCGAATCCAAGACCATTCAAGAAGGACATTTTCTAATAGATGAAAGGTCTAAACAGATTGAATTAACTGATTCAGGTCATGACTACATAGAGCAACTTTTAAAAGAATCGAATATGTTGCAAGAAGACCAAAGTCTCTACTCTTCTGGTAATCTTAGATTACTGCATTTTATTCAATCTTCTCTAAGGGCACATTTTTTATTCAACAAAGATGTTGATTACATGGTCCAAAATAATCAAGTTGTATTAATTGACGAAAATACCGGTAGAGCCATGCCCGGAAGAAGACTAGCTGATGGATTACATCAAGCTATAGAGCAGAAAGAAAATGTTCCTATTCAAGTTGAAAGTCAAACGCTTGCCTCGTGTACATTCCAAAATTACTTCAGACAATATGAAAAATTATCTGGAATGACCGGAACAGCTTCTACAGAAGCGGAGGAATTTGCAGAAATATACGGTCTTAACGTTGTTGAAATCCCAACTAACGAAAAAATGATTAGAGATGACCAAAACGATAAAGTTTATCTGACGGAAATTGAAAAATATAAAGCTGTGGTTGAAGAAATAGAGACCTACAAGAATAAAGGAAATCCTGTTTTGGTGGGCACAGCTTCTTTAGAAAGTTCTGAAATGCTTTCAGGGCTATTAAAAAAAATCAACATTGATCACCAAGTTTTAAATGCTAAGAATCATGCAAAAGAAGCACAGATAATCTCTCAAGCCGGTAAGCCTGGTGTGGTGACTATTGCTACAAACATGGCCGGAAGAGGAACAGATATTGTCCTAGGAGGTAACTGGGAAGCAGAATATGAAAAATTGGGTTACGAAGAAGAAAGTAAAAAGATAGAACTAGAATCAAATTGGAAAAATTTAAACGAAGAAGTCTTGTCGGCGGGCGGGCTTCATGTCATCGGAACAGAAAGAAATGAATCAAGGAGAATGGACAATCAACTAAGAGGTCGTTCTGGCAGGCAAGGAGATCCTGGATCATCTAGATTCTATATCTCTTTAGAAGACAACCTAATGAGAATCTTTGCATCAGACCAATTTAAAAATATCATGCAGAGAGTTGGCTTAGAGGACGGAGAGGCCATAGAGCATAGGATGTTAAGTGGTGCTATTGAAAGAGCTCAAAAAAGAGTAGAAGGTAGAAACTTTGATATAAGAAAAGTTTTACTTGAATACGACGACATGGCAAATGAACAAAGACAAATCATCTACACTCAAAGAAACTCGATACTTGAGTCTGGAGAAATTACAGAGCTATTAGATTCAATGAGAGAAACTGTTATCAATGATGAAATAGAATCTACTGCGCAAGGTGGTTTAGAACCCCCTGAGTGGGACATTGCTCCTTTAGAAGCCTCAATTTTTAATATTTTTGGTATTCAATTCGGTATAAAACAATTGGTTCAAAAGAATCCAAACATAACAACTGAAGAGGTGAAAGATAAATTAATTTCTGATGCTTTTGATGCTTATAAAAATAAAAGTCAAGCGATAGGTCCTGTGATGAAGGATTTTGAAAAACAAATTCTTCTTCAAATAATCGATGCTTCTTGGAAAGATCATTTAGCTGAAGTTGATGCGCTTAGACAAGGCATAGGTTTAAGAAGTTATGGGGCTAAAAATCCTAAATTAGAATTTAGAAGAGAATCTTTTGAATTATTTGAAAGTTTACTTAATAAGATCAGAGTTGAAGGGATTAGATTCTTATCGAGAGTAGAAATAGAGATAGAGGACTCTGGAGAATTAAACCTGCCTAAACAGAATCAAAAACAAACTCTAGACCACCAAAGTCCGCAGTCTGCTCTTGAAACACCAAAACCAGAGAGCAAACAAGAACAATCTTCAGGAAACAGAAGACTAAGAAGGGCTGAAGCTAAATTAGCCAGAAAGAACGCTAAGAAGAAATAATAATGCCTAAAGTTTATAACATACAAGATGTAAAGCTAGGTTGTGCTTCAAGTAATACTAGATACGGTCAAAGGAATGACGCGCTAGTTATTACACTAGGGGAGGAAAGTGTAGTAAGTGGTAAATTTACTGCAAATAGCTTTAAAGCAGCGCCTATTAAAGTTGCGATTGAAAATTTTAAAACTCCTTTAAAAGGCAAAAAAGTTTTATTGATAAATGCAGGAAATGCGAATGCAGCTACAGGATCACAAGGCTTAAAAGATGTAAAAGGTTACTGCAAAAAAATCGGCTCCTTATTGGGAGTAAAATCTAGCAATGTAATTCCTTTTTCAACTGGAGTAATCGGTGAGGCTTTACCATCAAAGCAATATTTGAGTGCTTTTATAAATGCTATTTCACAGCTGGATGAGAAAAACTGGAAACCCGCTGCCCTTTCAATTCTTACAACAGATACTAAGCCGAAATTAATATCTAAGGAAATTAAAATAGGAAAGAAGAAAGTTGCAATTACAGGATTTGCTAAAGGCTCTGGTATGATTAAACCAGATTTTGCAACTCTACTTAGTTTTGTTTTCATAGACGCAAAACTTAATTCCAGTAGTTTAATAAGAATACATTCAAAAGCTTTAGAAAAAAGTTTTGAAGCCCTAACTATTGATGGTGATACTTCACCGAATGACTCCTCATTATTAGTAGCCTCAGGTAATCAAAACAATGGAATAAAGAAAAACTCAAGAGAAGAAAACGCCATAGCAAATGCAGTAAAAGAAATTTTTGAAGAATTAGCGAATTTATTAGCGCAAGATGCAGAAGGAGCAACTAAGAGAATTTATGTAAATGTTTCAGGAGCTAAAAATGAGAAACAGGCTAAATCAGTTGCTTTTACTGTTGCTGAGTCACCTCTTGTAAAAACAGCCATGTTTGGTAACGACGCTAATTGGGGAAGAATACTCTCGGCTATTGGGAGAGATAATGAAATTAATGATGTTAACAAAGTATCTATCTCTATTAATGGACAGCCCATGGTTAAGAAAGGAAATCTAGATCCCAAGCATTCAGAAAAATTAGCTTCGAAAGCAGTAAAGAAAAAAGATATAGAAATTAATATTAAACTCGGGCTTGGAAAATCCAGTTTCAATGTATTAACCTCAGATTTCTCTGAAGACTACGTGCTTATAAATAGCGACTATAGAAGTTAATAGTTTAGCTTTCAGTGAAAGGTCTCTTCATTTTCATCTAAATTATCGAATATCTCTTGACCGGCTATTTTTCTATCTTCGCTAGCCCAAGCTCCGAGATCTAAAAGCTGACATCTCCTAGAACAAAATGGTCTGTGTTCATTTGCAGATGAATATTCTGCTTTACTACCGCATTCAGGGCATTTAACCGCTTTTTTCATGTAGCTAAAAATTTTTCGTGCAATTCTTTCACCTTAACCGCTAATTCCTCAAGCGAACCATCATTCAATATAATTTCATCTGCTTGTCGCAACCTAGATTCTCTATCTATTTGTGAAGAAATAATTGATTTAATTTGTTCTTCTGAAACATTGTCTCTTTTGCTGGTTCTTTGAATTTGAGTTTCTATAGGAACATCGACTACTAAAAGTTTTGAACAAAAATTCTTTTGATCAGTCTCAAGCAGCAAAGGTGATACTAAAACTGTATAAGGGCTAGTAGACGAATCTAATTCCTTCTTAATTTGAGCAGCTATAGCTGGATGCAATAAAGATTCAAGCCATAACTTTTCATCTTGAGAATTAAAGATAATTTCCCTTAACTTTGCACGATCTAATTCTCCGTCCCGACTAAGAATATCTTTTCCAAAGTGATCCGATATTTTATTTAATTCTTCTCTGCCTTTTTCAACTACAACTCTAGAAGCTAAATCAGCATCAACAACAGTTATGCCTAGACCTTGAAAAATATCTGAAACGGCTGTTTTGCCACTCCCTATTCCGCCCGTTAAACCAATAATCATCAAAGTGATAGTATCAGAAGATAATTTAATTTTCTTTAAGAGGTGAATGATTCTCCAAAAAATCTATAGCTTCTGCAGCAAATATATCATTCCTATCTCCAGCTACCATATGCGCTGCGTTTTTTATTTCAATAAACTCTGAGTGTTTTATTATTCCCAGAAAATCTTCTACTTCTTTTTGAGTGAGAATATTACTCATGGCACCTTTAATCAATAAAGTAGGTGCTTCAACTCCAAGTGCAAATGCTTTTTGTCTCTGCCTATAATCTTCAGACATATCTTTTGGCCTGGAATCTAAAAATCTAGGATCCCAATGCCAATAATATCTTCCATCATCCTTAAGTCTTAAATTTTTTTCTAAACCTCTGTTATCCCTCGGTCTTTTTCTGTGCGGTAAATAATTAGAGACCGATTCAGCAGCTTCTTCGACACTCTCAAATCCCTCACTACCAGAATGCATAAAATTCACTATTTCTTGCGAACCCTCAAGGTTTGGGTAAAGGCCTATATCTACCATTACTAAAGACCAGCACAGTTCTTTTAATTCAGAATCCCCTGCGATAGACAGCGAAGTCATGCCTCCTAAAGAGGCTCCTATAAAAGCTGCTGGTTTATTTAATTCTTGCAAGATACAAACAATATCTTTTTTATAGTTTTCAATACCGTATTCGCCATCGGGGTGCCAGTCACTGTCTCCATGGCCACGCAGATCAATAGCTAAAACATGAAAACCACTTAGGCTTAACTTCTTCCCTGTCTCCCCCCAAGCATGTCGAGTTTGTCCTCCTCCATGCAATAACAGGACTAGAGGGTTTGATTCTAAACCCCAGGTGCTCGCTGCAATATTTAAACCAGAACTGACTTTAAATTTCATGTAATTCTTTATTTTGGGAAAAGAAGTAAGGAATTGTTCCACAATTAATGAGAAAATCTAGAAAAGAAATAAATTTTTTATGAGTACAGCTCCAAAGACTTTTTTAGAAAGACTCAAATACATAGGTCCTAGCGTAATCGTCACAGGCAGTGTGGTAGGCAGTGGTTCAATAGTGATGACCCCTCTTCTTGGGGCTGCAGCTGGATTCATATTACTGTGGTGGCTCCTATTAAGCATGTGGAGTAAACCTATTATCCAAGCAGAGATCAGTAGATACATTGTAGTTACTAGAAAAACATTCTTAGAAGCCTTTGCCGACATGCCTGGTTTTAAAACAACCATAAATGGAAAAACCACCTCTTGGTTGGTTTGGTTTATGTTTATAGGTGTTATTCCATCGGTTGCAGGAATGGGAGGTTTAGCGGGTGCTGTTGCCGAAGCCGGCAATACAATGTTGCCGAGTATAAGTATTGAAATGTGGGTTATAGCGTGTTGCTTATTAACTTGGTTAATTCTTTATTGGGGCTCTTATCAGAGTTTAGAAAAAATATTGTTGGCTATGGTTTTGTTATTTTCTTTCATAACAATTGTTATAGCCTTTTCCATGCAAACCACAGAATACGAGGTGAGTATTAAACAAATCTCACAGGGATTAACTTTCAATTTTCCTACCGAATTCTTACCCTTAGCTTTAGCAGTATTTGGGTTTACAGGAATAAGTTATGGGGAAATCATGGCCTACACTTATTGGTGCCTTGAAAAGGGTTATGCACAAGACACAAGCAATAACATTGAAGAAACTAAGGCATGGATTAAAACCATGCAGACCGATGTATGGGTAACTGTTTTGTTTATAACGATAGGCACTTTACCCTTCTTCTTTTTAGGGGCTGGAGTTCTACATCATGTACCTGAGTTGCAAGAGTCTTTGGCAAATAATTCTTTTTGGGACGTTGATGTAATAGGAGCTCTTCAAAATATGTTCTCTCTCGTGTTGGGAGGATGGGCTAAATGGTTATTCGTAATACTCGCTTTCTTCGTTTTATTTTCTACTTTGTTGTCTGGCACTGCAGCCTTTACTAGAACTATCGCTGATTATCTCATTTCTACTGGACTGATTTTGGAACAAAAAGAAACGCGATCTTATTTAATTAAAATAATTGCTTTCTTTATACCCTTCTTTTCAGGTGTGTTTTATTTCATATTACCTAATCCAATAACTTTGTTGATTATTGCAGGGATATGGGCTGCCATGGGTTTGCCCATAGTGAATATAGGCGCCCTTTACTTGATCAGTAAATTAGATAAAGATTTACACCCGAAACAAAGTACGAAAACTATCCTTTGGTTAAGTTTAATGCTTCAAATTACCATGGCTCTTCTAATCATTTATGATAT
>CEVR01000875.1_pt1 | contig 15252 bp, 10 predicted proteins | sample 356541 | NCBI WGS metagenome assembly CEVR01 (sample SAMEA2623734, study PRJEB7988) | marine metagenome | isolation source: saline water (ENVO:00002010), including
TTTGACCCAATCAAAGGGCTTGCAGTGGGTCTTGTCAGACGCTACCCTATGATTCGTACTCGTTCCTCTCACTAGGTTCTTCACTGAAGTATTGGATGAACTCATACTCATTATTGTCGTGATCGAAGAAGTAGTAGCGGTGTCTATGAGGATGATCTAGGTAGGTCGCTCCTTGTTTGTAACCGGCCTTAATCATGCGCTCAGCTAAAGCCGCTCCATCGCTGACCACGAATCCCATGTGGTTCATCCCAGGATGAACGTACGGCTGATGTGGCCCTTTCTCAGTAGCCCCACGATCTTCTATGCAAAGGTAGGAATCCTCAGTGCCAATATGTACCCAACGCTGTGCTTTCTCTCCCCCTCCTTCTCCTCTGATACTGAATTCTGGCATTGCAGTCAGAAGAAAACGAATGGTCTTATCCACATCCGTGGATGTCATATTCAGGTGCTCTAGGAAAGGCTTCATGAAATTGTCAAAGTCAATCCACCTTATCTTTTCATCGGCATCTATTGATGTAATCAAAAATACAGTCTTGTGTGCAAATTACCTGTATGAACGGATTTGCACTAGATTATGTTCGTGGCTATGCAATGCTGTGAATAAAGAGCGGGCGATGCAGGATTCGAACCCACGTCTCCGGCTCCGAAGGCCGGAAGGATATCCAGACTACCCTAATCGCCCAACCCTTCCGAGATGCCTCCCCTTTTTGAAGGGGTTGGCGCGTATTTCTAAATATTAACTTCCTAAGAGAATATTGAGTCAATCAAGGCTCCCCAAAACAAGAACACGACCACGTAACCAATGATTGTTAAATATCCTAAAACAAATCCTGTGATGCCTTGACCTTCACCAACACCTATTGTCTTAGCTTGAGAGTATCCTACATGGCCGAAAACAACTGCTAGAATTCCAAAGATCCAACTAATGAAAAAGAAGAAGCACAGAAATGGAACGAAACTTAGGACGAAGAAAGTTAGCCCTAAAATACCCATTACCAACCCTGTTGTGGCAGATCCATTGCCGCTATTGGTTGAAATCATGACGCTTTGTCCCATCATTGGTTGTGGTTGGCCATAAAGCATCGGTTGAACCGGTTGAATGGGTTGTGACATCGGGACCGATTGAATCGGAACCGGCATCGGTTGTCCGTTAGGTTGCTGTGGTTGCATGGTTAATGCTATGCATACGAGATATTCAAGATACTGGTTAAGCAATCTTGGGCGCTGCTTGATTAACAGCATTCGAAACACCTTCGGCATATCGCTCGAAATTTTCGTTAAACATATTGGCAAGTTTGTCCGCGGTTACATCGTATGCATTCTTGTCTCCCCAGGTTGTTCTTGGTTGCAAGACTTCACTTGGAACATTTGGACATGATGTTGGAACTTCGAAACCGAATCGATCATCCTTTACATACTCAACATTGTCAAGTTCTCCATCGAGTGCAGCGTTCAACATTGCTCGAGTGTATCGAATCTTCATTCGCTTTCCAACACCGTAAGGGCCACCATTCCAACCGGTGTTGATGAGCCAAGCCGTTGAACCGTGTTGTTCCATCTTAGCAGAGAGTAGGTCCGCATAGACACCAGGATGCATTGGCATGAATGGTTCGCCGAAACATGCAGAGAAGGTTGCTTGTGGCTCCTTAACGCCTACTTCCGTCCCTGCAACTTTTGCAGTGTAGCCAGAAATGAAGTGATATGCAGCTTGCTCGGGCGTTAATCGAGAGATTGGTGGAAGAACACCAAAGGCATCACACGTTAGGAAAATTACGTTTTGAGGATGACCTCCCCGAGAATCCATGGTTCGATTATCGATGAATTCGATTGGGTAAGAGCCGCGCGTATTCTGCGTCTTGCTTACGTCAGTAAAGTCAGGAACGCCGTTTTCATCGAGTACGACATTCTCAAGAACAGTTCCTCGTCGACGAGTTGTTCCGAAAATCTCAGGCTCATCCTCTTCGGATAAATCGATGAGTTTCGCATAACATCCACCCTCAAAATTGAAAACACCGTTTGCTCCCCAACCGTGTTCATCATCACCGATGAGTGCTCGCTTTGGATCAGCGGAAAGTGTTGTCTTTCCAGTTCCGGAAAGACCGAAGAAAATCGCTGTGTTCTCCCCGTTGGTATTTGCAGAACAGTGCATTGGAAGAATGCCCTTCTTCGGAAGGATGAGATTCATCACCGAGAAGATAGATTTCTTGATTTCTCCGGCATAACGAGTCCCGCCGATGATAACTTCTCCTGCAGCATAGTTGACGATGACGAAACACTGTGAATTGAGTGAGTCATCATCCGCTTCGAAGTGAGGCGCATGGAATACTGTGAATTCAGGCGTGTGTGAAGCAAGTTCTTCCACGGGTGGTCGAATGAACATGTTTCGAGCAAAGGTACTATGCCAAGCATTATGCGTAATGACGCGGATTGGCAAGGCTTCACTCGGTTCTGCACCACAAGCCAAATCTTGTACGAACAATGCATCTTGATTTGAAAGAAATTCTACAACTTGGGCTCGCAAACGCTCAAATGTTGCAACATCGGTCGAGATGTTGACATTCCCCCAATTGACGTCATTATTGGTCGATTCTTCATCGACGATGAATTTGTCATTCGGAGAACGCCCAGTACGTTCACCTGTTTCGGTGACGAGCGCTCCATGGGCGCTCAAAACACCTTCATTTTTTGATAGGGAAATGTCGATCAGTACATCGGTATTTAGGTTCCAATGAACATCTCCATTTGCATTGATTCCATGCGCTGAAAGAGGGGTTGATGCCGGGATAGAGGTCTCCGCCATACATGTGGCTATCGCGGACCCTCTTTGTCCCTTTCTCTTCGGCCGTGATAAAATCAGCGTGAAAGTTCATGAAATGGAGAAGGTTTCAAACGGAACTTTGCTAGGACGTAAGTATGGAGGAGGACTCTTCAGACCACGATTCTGTGGAAGACGATGTTCTTCGCCAGAAAGAATTCCGCCGTGGAAGTGGGATTGATCTTGACCAGTTTATGATTCAAGAGCCTGAGGATGAAATCGAAGAGGAACATGTAGTTCCAGAACAAGAAACTGACGAAGCTATTGGCGAAATCACTTCCTTATTTTCTGCAGAAGGCGACCAATCCGATGAGGCTGGAGCGATTAAACGGGATGGTACTGTCGAAGAATCTGCACCACCGGATAGCGTCACCGACATGGCCGTTCATGGAGAACGTCGACTTGGATTTGGCCTACTTGCTGGTATGGTTCTGGTTTGGTCTGTATTGGGATGGGTCGTTGGAACTGCCCTTCCACCGCTTCTCGGAGGCCCTCTTCTCATCATCATGGGTCTGTCCGGCTTGTGGGCAGGTGAGAAATGGATTCCGAATCCAACCATGCATCTCCTCGGAGTGACATGGGTCATCATTTCGATGAAAATTCTCTATGGATTTGCCCTTGACGTTCATCATTGGGGATGGTTGGATGCCTCGCCATTCGGTGCCGACCTCTCGCTTGGAATCTTCTTGTTGGTTTTGATTGGATTCAATATTCTGATTGCACAACGTCACGATGACGATGCAATTGCTGCTCAAGCAACCCTCGTCTTGCTCGCGCTTGGAAGTGCAGCCGGTGCTTTGTACGATGAAATTGGCGTGGCTGGAATGATTCTTCTTGGAACGCTCTCGATGCATGGGCTTGCCTTACATCGTCAATCGGGTAATCTTGCAAGCCTCGGCATCGCTGTTTCCTATCTTTGGATTGGCCTACATGCCTTCTCTAATGGATGGATGGTTGCGAATATCGAGATCGTATCCTTTGATGATGATCTATTGTTGTTCATGTTAATGTTTGCAGTAACGGCAACCAATGCAGTCATCGCCACCCAATTCCACAAAGCAGACAATTGGTTCTCAGCAGCGGCAAAGGCCCTGGGTCTTGGCAAACCTGGTTTGTGGGCCATTTCGGTTGGCCTTGGAATGATTGGAGCATTGCTCTCCATCGCTGCTAATCGTGATGAAACAGGATATGCTTTGGCACAATTGTTGCTGCTCATGAGCGCTTTCGGCGGATCATATTTGGCTGTTCGAGGAGTTGAGTGGAAACGGCTTGCACCATTTATTCTGTTTCCAGCACCGTTCCTACTCATTCTTGTGATTCTTCTCAATCTCGAAGTGTTCACCATCAATATTGCAAACCTGAGTGCCTACAGCATCTATGCGATTCTGACAGCCATACTCACATCCGTTGCCTTGCTTCGAAATCAGCAAGCTGTATCTGATCATGTTCTGTGGATGGGTGGCATCATCATCGTTATTCTTCTTACGATTCTCATCCCCGCTGAAACCGATGGTTGGCGCCTTCTGGTTTCACAAGCATTTGTGTGGCTGGGGCTAGCCTGGCTGGGTGTCCAGCGTCAATCTCCATCGATCTCAGGTGTTGCTGTACTGATGCCTTGGGTTTGGTTGCTGATGTTCGCTACCGATGTTGAATCGCGTATGTTTTCAAACGACTTCATTCCTGTTGCCTTGGACGAACAACACGTTGCTGGCTGGATGCTATTGTTGATCGTTCAGCAAATCTACGTCAATCTCACCCAAGGTCAAGCCACCCTAAATCTGGCTGGAAGACTCGCAGGGTTAAGCGAACTTGGTGCGCGAGCACGCGATTCTGGTTTGTTGCAATTATGGAATCTTTCGTTTATTCTCTCACTCGTTTCAGTATGGGGTATTACGCGTGTTGACGGCATGCCAGCATGGGGCCTTATTGGCGTGATGGCATCTATTCTCATCTTCCATGGAACCTTGGTTGCCCTCGGACAACATCGCGGTCAACCACGAACTATGCTGATCGCTTGGAGCATCTTCGCCATTCACTTTGGTTGGAAGTTTGGACACACATCCATGTTTGCTGCGACAATGGTCGCTGGATGTTCTTTGATGTTGGTGCATACAGACCGATTCCTCGAAGACAAGAGCGATGTTAAGCGAAATCAAACCAATAGCATCGTTACACTCCAACTTCTGGTCATGAGCACTTTACTGGCTATTCCTGCTTTGAGGAATGAAGCCTCGTTAGAACTAACCAATGCTGAGTGGTTCCCGCAGGGAGGGCAAGATGCAATGATGATGGGATTCATCTCATTAGGTACGCTCTTCCATTACATGAGTCGTGTAACGAAAATGGACAAATTGTTACCTCCAACGCTTGCAACCGTCACAATGATTGGAATGATGCTATTCAGTGGTGTTACGCTTGAACTTCAACTGCTGATAACGATGGCATTGTTCAGTTTCGTAGGTTCAGGTGCTTATCTCGCCATCCAAGGTGAATGGCGATCTGGTCTCCGCTCCGTTGCTCGTCGAGATGAGCGATTGCAACAAATCGAAGCCAAACAACGTGTACAAATCGCATACAACCAAACGTCGGAAGAGACCGGTGTTCAGTTCATTGATCCTAGTATGATCGAATTAGCTGAGAAACAGAAGAAGCGTGCTAAACGTGCTGGAACTACGGGCGAAATGGATCTGGAACTAGGTGATATTCAACATCGCCCAAGTATTGTACTATCCTTCCTTGGTGTCACGATCGTTGCATCGATGTTCTTTGCATATCTGAGTGGCTCTGGGCTTATCGCACTGCTTTTGATGGGAGGAATGTCATTCCTCTTCATCAGTCTTGCACGATTGCGTGCCGATTCTCTCAATTTACGACTGGTTGATGTCCTTGGGGTTGAAATTCCAATCGCTATCACAATGGCCGGATTGGTCTTGGTTCATCTCGCTTCAAGAATGACTCAAGGGACTGTTTACCTCGAAGAACAGTACGATTTGCTAATACTTCTTGGAGCCCTAATCGCTATGGGAAGTTTCGCATTGGTTGGCCGAGATGATCTCGGAGTTAGAATTCCGAACGTCCTCGATATGTTGGTAGGTTTATTGGTAATCGACCGATTATTCGGTGTTCTTGCCGGGGGAGAGCTACCAATTCCAACCCTCACCAACCCCCTTGAATTTAGCGAATTGTCATGGACGATTCCAGTTGTTGGAAATGAAATCGTTCTCGTTATCGCAGCTCTACTCTGGGATTGGGTCGAGCGAGAACGTCAAAAGCGAGGCTTGCGCGACCATAGAGGAGCACTCGGACGCATTTCTTACTGTTTATCGATCCTCTTACTGTCCTTTGGCCCTGCAGCATTATTGGCACTGTCCTTGATGCTCCTACGCGGTTGGCAATGGCGGCAACCCGCTGTTCTCATGGTTGGTTTCATCGTGCTCCCTGTTGCACTCAATGAAATGGTTTGGTGGGTTGAGAGCGAATTTGATGTCACCCTCTTCGAGGTTTGGATGTCATCCATCGCCATCGGTTTAATCGGACTCATCGCGGGGGCTGTTGCTACCTACACAGATCAAGGCCTGTGGATTTCAGCATCGCTTTGGGTTGCTCAGGTGCTGTTCATTCTCACTGGAATTCTATCTCCATCACTACTGTTGTTCGTTCTCCTTATCTTGGCGATGTCAACAACATCATGGGTCATTGGTGTGTTAACGCTGCGACGGGGTTGGAGAATAGTAGGTTTCCTCAACCTAGTGCTAGCATGGATTGTTGCGAGTGTCCTCATCTATCAGGGTATGACGTCCGTCGCCGCACTTGCTTTACTTTTGGCAACAGCAACATTGCTCGCAATCATTACCTATCTTACACAATCGAGAGATGAATTGCTTGCATCTCAATAAGCAACTGGATTGAACGTTCGCAGTAAGAGATTCTGAACCGAACGCATCAATAGCATAGCATCGAAGCCAGGTTCAGGTTCTGAGAATCGAAGACTGATGCTGGTCTTTTCTTGCGTACCGCTATTCCTCAATCCAAAACTCATATCCATTCCATTGAATTGACATCGGATCAGCATCAAATTGGACTCACCCTCCAAGCCGCTTCGCATCCATTCTTCGATGTTTCCAGCATGATCAAGGTGTGTACGTATCATCGATTCAACCGTATTGGAAAGCTCGTTTCGACCATCCCACATCCAACGATTTGGATTCTTAACACTCAAGCGTTTCTTCCATCCTTTCTGCATCAAGTCCGAACCAGCATCTTGGAATGCAAGCAATGCAAGTAGCAAAGTCATCGCTCCATCTCCAACGAGACTCCATCGATGAGGGCTATGAGGATGTGGTGAAGGGAGAACGATGTGACCTGAATCTTCAATTCCAAAGAGCAGGGGCTGATGTTCCTGTTCGGATAAATGTGGACTGAGTGCATGTGATAGCCACCGATCTCCGACCGCAGTTTCGAAGCCTTGCATATTGGGCTGTTGTTCAATACTGGACAATAATTTCAGATTCGATTCAATACTTGCAGCAACCTTCCAATCCTTTGGACAAGCGCGTAGAATGGCATCAGCAATGTCATCTCCATCAACAACTTCGACACCATCAACGGTTTCTCGAACGAGCAAACAGCGATCTCCATCACCATCCAATGCAGCTCCAAGTAACATACCAATACCTTGTGAGGAGAGTGATTCGATCAACAGATGGCCGCTTGTACCAATTTCTCCCCAGGTCCATGATTGTCCGGGTGACAATTCCCCCGCTCCACAACCATCGTTCAATGCAGCCGCCTGACTACTAACTTCCTCAACGGATAGCCCATGTTGTTGCAACCAATTAGCCAACCAATGAGTTGCGTGCCCTTTTGATGAATCCAGACGAAGTTCATTCATAGAAGACAATTCAGAATCAAACAACGGCTGAAACAATCCTAATCTTCGTTCCAACCACTGTTGATGATCAACCATGTGTTCAGAATCAGGTATCATCCAAGCTTGACGGTCAACATCGTCGATTTCACGATCTTCCTGCGAAAGAGAATAGGCTGTTTCAGAAACTAGCGTCTCATATGCTGGCATTGATTTCCTGCCGTATGAATCAAACACCTTGATACCCGAATCGTCTACAGGATTGTGGCTTGCAGTAATCATACAGCCAAGGCGCGATTGTGTTTCAAGAACTGCATAGTGAAGCATCGGAGTTGACACACAACCGATATGGACGACCTCGCAATTCGATGCATGAAAACCCAAAGTCAACCAAGCAGCAAGCGTTTGATTGTGTGGACGTTCGTCCCATCCTATGACCACTTGGCTTCCATCTCCATCTTCAGGTAAACAACGTCCTAGTGATTCTCCTAGCAATTTCATCAATTGCGGAGTTAGGAATCGTTCGTCAACGATTCGTTCAAGCGCTTTCTCATCATCACATTCATCGAGCGAAACACGACCGCGGATTCCATCGGTTCCGAACAGATTGGCCATAACCTTCCCTCAACGCAATACGCTTCCATTAGAATGGTATCCACTGACGGTCGTGTTAGGGTGGACCATGCTGGACTTCCCAAGGATTGTTCCTGGGTTTGTGACTGCATTGCATCCAAGTTGTACATCATCACCAAGGATCGCTCCAAACTTGCGCAGTCCCGTTTCTCTTCGGACATCATCAAACCATATTCCAATTGGTTGACCATCATTTCGAAGATTCGAGAGTTTCACACCAGCACCAAGATTGACGTTTGAACCCAATATTGAGTCACCAACGTAGTTGAAATGTGGTGCTTTTGCACCTGGGAAAAACAAGGAATGCTTTGATTCACTAGCATGTCCAAGAAGGCTTCCAACCATCATCCAAGTATATTCGCGAACATATGCATGCGAACGAATCGTCGCGTTCGCTTCAATCAAACAAGGACCGATGAGATGGACATGCGGTTCGATAGTTGCTCCCTCTTCAACGTGAACAGGCCCCTTTCGCTCATCGATGGTAACGTAATCAACACCTTGAGGATGCTTTGAGCCCATCGAGGATAATTTTGCATCGAGTTGTTTCTTCAAACCGGAAGGATTGTCCGGATTCAACATCGACCATGCAGGTTCGCTTTGATCCATCATACTGCGAGCAGTATTGGATGAAAAAAGAGTCTCAACTTTGACGCCATCAGGCCAGTCCATGGAGGTTCGACAGAACTCGTCACATTGAATGTTTGGTCAGCCCATGACGTGATAGATACGCTTCCCAGTGGTCGCATCGAGTTTGAAACCGATGAGATTTTTCATATGGCGGGGGATGAAATATCCGATCTTTCTTGCAGTAAGGCCATGATTTCTCATCTTTCGCTCGTTGGATAAATAGGCAACGATATCAGCTGCTGAACAACCTGGTCGATCTTCGATATAGGTTGTTATTTCTGCCTTGAGACGCTCTAAGCGAGCATTCTTCTGTGAGCCTTTCCCTTTCAATCCGACCATGTTATACTATCTGTTGTTGGAAGTATATGAGGCGGCTATGGGACCCCCAAGGGCGTCCCATGATTTTGCCTGCAAAGGTTCTTCAAACGACGTGAGTCCGAAAGTTCATGGGCGAAGTAAAAGCGGTCACAGATTCTGAGTTCGAAAGCACCCTCAACGATAACGAATGGGTTCTGGTTGATTTTTGGGCGGAATGGTGTGGCCCATGCAAAGCAATCGCTCCAATCTTAAACGACCTTGCTGGAGAACGTGATATTCTAGTTGCGAAGGTTGACACCGATTCCAACACTATGCATGCTGCACGTCTTGGAGTACGTGGTATTCCGGCATTATTCCTATTCCGAAACGGAACCGTGGTCGACAATAAGAGTGGTATGATGTCCAAGGCTGCTTTGACCACATGGGTCGACGATCACATGACTGCGGACGATTTCTGAATCACTCGATTCGTTTACGACGCTTCGTCTCTGCTGAACCTACTTCACGTACGAGTCGTTCGCGAAGTGCTTCGTGCAGCCACATGCCCCGGTCTAACTCGATGAGTAATCCATAGTCGATCAAGCGCTGAGGTGGCGTCCCCTCCCAATCTAGACTACTTGCAAGCGCCTTCCATGGTATTGGCTTTTCAGAGACTGCAAGCGTTGCTAAGAGTTCATATTCATCTTCTGGAAGAGGAGCAAGAATCTCTTCATCTAAGAATCGTAACCAATCTTCATGGGTTGGTTTTCCATACAATTCAAGCATTTCGATAGCCAATGGATGGCCGCCGGTTCGCTCATGAACATCACTTGCATCAACATCCTTGAGTTCAAGTTCTTCCAACCACTGTGAAGTTTCATCCAAAGAAAGGCCAGACAATGGCAATTCATCGACAATGTCGCGCGTATGGACGTCCCTTCGGTCGTAGAAATCCAATGATGTACGGGATATTAACACAAATCGGAGTGGGGTTTTCTGCGATATTTGCAACAATGCTCCTAGGAGATTTTTCGATTCGTTTGCAATGTGATGAACGTCATCGAGCACGATGAGCCAGTAAGGAGGCGGCCCTCCTGGAGCGATTGAAAATCGTTCTCGAACCGTGTAAGCATCAGTCAAATATGCCAATAATCGGCGTCGCCAAGTATCGACATCTAGCGGAGCTCCGGGCCTTAATGGAAGTGTTTCAATTAGGTTGTATGGATCGTGTTTTTCATCGATTCCAAACCGATGCAGTAGGCTGACAGCAAGACCAACTTCCCGATCCCAAGGCTGACATGGATACCAACAAATCGAAAGATTGGGTTGTTTATCTTCCTTCCCAGACAACCATTCAGCAACTAGTGTGGACTTACCAATTCCAGCGATTCCTGAAACTATAGCGAAAGCCGAACGCCCTTCAAACCACTCATCAAGACGGTTGAGTTCATCATCCCGCCCGCGCATTTTCCGAGTTTGAGGAGCGCTTGTGTGATAGGTTGCATGGACGCCAGCAAGTGGTTGAAGGCGGCCCGGTGGAGGAGTAGTATCTTCATCATCTTGCTTTTTGATGAGGCCAAATCGAATATCTCCCCATGTCAAGACCCCTTCGTGTTGAGCATGCAGTAAAACTTGCAGTAATGACATGTCCGATGCCAAACGATCTGCAGCATCCTTGGATTCGATTTCCAGGAGTTGACCATCCTTATCTCGAACCAAAACCTTGGTCTCGCCAAGTTTGTTCGTGCGTAGTTTTGCCATATCGCGACCTTCCTCAGTTAATTGCCATGTCTTTTGGCGACGGTCGTCGTTTTGGATTGAACGCGTGTGTTCACTGACCCATCCTTTGCGAACTAGATTTCGCATTGTTCGACTAACGTTTGGAGGGTGTTGAGCACAAGCCTCTGCAATGCCCGGCCGAGTCAAAGCAACTGTGACAATGAATCGGTCAGCAAGATGGTCGTGATGCAAGAGGTGTAACAAGACGCGGTCCGAGACAGCGACATTGACTTTTGGAAGCCCCTCGGCCATGTTCATCTGTAGGGAATATCACGTTCAAGCGTTCCGATTGTCTGTGTTTGCATATACACAGAAAGACCACAACCCCTAATAGCAAATCAACATCGGAAGACTATGGGTTCCCAGTTACGGGATAATAGGTTCTTGAGTTTGCTCCTTACATCATTGATGGTAAGTGCTATTCTAGTGCCACTGAACGCTTACGCTGCTGACTCGGATGGCGATGGAATCGAAGATTCCCTTGATGACTGTCCTTGGGCATCAGGAGATTCAACACTTGATCGGGATGGTTGTCCAGACAGAGATGGCGATGGGACTTCAGATTTCAATGATGGGTGGGCGATAGGAAATCCAAACTTCCAAAACGAATTTACAACCACTTCGAATAGCGATTACTACGGCGTTGATTTCTCACCCGATGGCGAGATGATCGTTACAGGTTCAGAAGATGGGTTTGTTCGCATCTGGAACGTGACATCGCACATCAACCTCCGTTCTGCAAACGCTGGAACCGATGTTAACGGCGTTGCATGGTCTGCTAGTGGACAATATGTAGCTGCGGCCATTGATGATGATACTATCAACATATATTATGCAAGCAATTTAACTTCAATCCACGGATCAATTAGCGTCGATGTCGGTAGCGGCGACCAAGTCAACTCTGTCAAATTCTCGCCAGATGATTCATTGGTTGCAGTTGCCATCGGGCGCTCAGGAAACAGCGGTACAAACGGAGAGATAACACTAATCAAAACCGCTGATGGAACCGAATTTGGAAACATGAATCCGAATGGCGAAGATCGATTTTACGATGTTGCATTCTCCCCGGATGGTAAACATGTAGCCGCTGCGGGCAATGGAGATTTCTATGTATCCAATGTGACGACTTCTGCTACCGTATGGAGTATTTCTGATCCGCCAGATGCGGTAAATGCAATCGCATGGTCGCCGGATGGAAATTACATCATCATGTGCGGTGGATGGGAGGGCAGTTCTGCAAGCGTTGACATGTACCAATTTACAGGTTCTTCGTGGACCCGTATCTGGCAGAAAACAACCTCAACCTCTTGTGCTTCAGTCGACTTCTCATCGGACAGTACACAGGTTGCTGTAGGCATGTATTGGTACCAAACCGATGGAAACACGGCTTATGTATACCAAGTCGATACAGGTAGTCAGGTTGATTCGGTGAACGGGCCAAGGCCAGGGAATTGCCAATCTGGCAGCAACAACAATTGTGGAACAATCTATGGCGTGGCCTGGAGCCCTGACAACACGCGCATTGTCACAGCTCACGGTAGAAATGACGAGGGCGTTTACTACTGGTTTGCTGATATTGACGAAGACAACGATGGATACAACACCACTGACCAAGGCGATGGAATTGTTGACGCCTTCCCATCAGAAGGAACCCAGTGGGACGATAGCGATGGGGATGGCTACGGGGACAATCCTGCTCCAGCTTTCCAACCTGACGAATGCCCGAACGACTGGGGTAACAGTACCGAAGATCGATTCGGATGCACAGATTCCGATGGCGATGGTTGGTCCGACTCCAACGACTGGGCTCCAAGCAACAAAGAGCAATGGGTCGACGCAGATAACGATGGATATGGGGACAATTATCTCTACGAACTCGACTCGAATCAACTTCACGTCAACCAACGTGGCGATGCATTTCCAAATGATGTAACACAATGGAACGACTCTGATGGGGATGGCTATGGTGACAACTACGAGGATGTTTCGTGGGATCAATATCGAGGTTCGAACTGGCCTGGTGAAATCATCGTTGGAGCTCAAAACATCGACGTATTCCCACTCGACCGAACCCAATGGAGAGATACTGACGGCGATTGGGTTGGCGACGAACAAATGAGTGACAGAGCCGATGGCTGTCCTACCATTTGGGGCAATTCCACCTACGATCGACTTGGATGCGTTGATACTGATGGCGATGGATACTCTGATCCTGATGCAACTTGGCCGGCGTCAACCGATTGCTATGGAGCCGATGCATTCCCAACCGACCCAACACAGTGGTGCGATGAAGATAACGATGGATTTGGAAGCAATCCAGATGGTAACAACGCGGATGATTGTCCAAATCAAGCAGGGCCCTCAAGTGAAGATCAGTACGGATGTCCGGACCGAGATGGTGATGGATATTCCAACTCGGGCGACCCATTCCCTGATGATGGTACGCAATGGGAAGATTCCGATGGTGACAATTACGGCGACAATTTATCTGGAAACAATCCAGACTATTTCCCTGACGATGGATCGCAATGGCGAGACTCAGATGGGGACGGTTATGGTGACAACCCCGGTGGAACCAATGGTGATCGATTTCCAAACGATCCTACCCAATGGTCTGATACTGACAACGATGGTTATGGTGACAACTTCGTTGACATAGATGGTGATGGTGTTTCAGAAGGAAACTCGGATGTTTGTCCACAGACGTATGGCGAATCCAACTCAGCAGCATCCCGGGGATGTCCTGATTCCGATGGGGACGGTTACACAGACCCAGAAGATGCATTCCCAGACCAACCGCTCCAGTGGGCTGACCAAGATGGTGATGGATTTGGAGACAATGTTCAGTTCACAGATGGCGACGAGTGCGTCGATGTTTATGGTAAAAGCACAGAGAACGGTGTCCAAGGATGTCCAGATTCGGATTTAGATGGTTATGCTGACCCATTTGGTGACTTTGTAGCAAAGCCGGATTGTACCGGTGCTGATGCATTCCCAGACGACCCACTTCAGTGGTGTGACAAGGACGGTGATGGTATTGGCGACAACTATGAATTCACCAATATTACAGTCATCGATGAAGAAAATCCAGGGCTGATGATCGAACTATGTGATCAAATTGGTGATGCATTCCCGAACGATCAAACTCAATGGTCTGACATGGACTGTGATGGCCGTGGTGACAATGCAACAGGTATTGCTCCGGACGCGTTCCCGCTGCGCAAGACTCAACAAGATGACAACGACGGCGACGGGTTTGGTAATAGCTTCATAGACGGGGCTTACCAAGGAGATGAGTGTAAAAATGAGTATGGCACCTCAACATTCGACCGATATGGTTGCCCAGATAGTGATGGCGATACTGTCTCTGACTTGAACGATCCTTGTCCATGGGATCCAGATGTTACGTCTGGAATAAAAGGACAGGTCGAATGTGCTATCACTGAAGATCCAAACAAAGCTGATGATGATACTGTCGCTGGAACCGAGCCCAAATCTTCGAACGTTGTCCTCTATACCATGGGCGGCATAATCGCTTTCATGCTTGCGGCTATACTAGTCGCTATGCTTGCTCGTCAATCAAGCCGCAACAAGTTGATGCGAGAACGTGCCATTGAGCGTAAGGCAGAGGACCAACTCATGGATGAAGAGGAACGTCGAGAACAGTGGATCAACTATTACGTTGCCAATGAAGAATTCGACAAGGCTCGTGAACTGGGCTGGGTCGACCCTGCATCGATTCCTGAATGGAAACGACATGAGATGCAGCAGCAGAAAGACCTGCAAGCTTCGATTCCATCGATGCTTGACCTCGATTGATTTACGTATGGTTTGTACCGTTGCCCTTTAAGTCAATGAAGGCTATCCAATACCATGGGAGAGGTGCGTACGCGTCGTCTTGTTGCATCATCGCTGGTGATGCTCCTAGTCCTCCTCGTTCCGGTAAGCGCTGAAGAAAATAGCACGATCCAACTTGAAATCGATGTATTGGATGAGAATTCCAAGCCTTGGTATGGTGTTGGTGATACGGTTATTTTGTCATCTTCGATTCTTAACGACGGTGATGCGACTTCCATAACCGAGGATCCATCCTGTGGAACAATCATGCTCGTCACTAACGCGGACGGGGAAACCTTTGTTGACGAAAGCATTGGTTGTCGAGGACAGAGTCGTGGTCTTGACATCGGACCGGGGACTACCGCACTCGATGAACACCAATGGGATTTGACCG
>CEVR01034301.1_pt1 | contig 15045 bp, 12 predicted proteins | sample 356541 | NCBI WGS metagenome assembly CEVR01 (sample SAMEA2623734, study PRJEB7988) | marine metagenome | isolation source: saline water (ENVO:00002010), including
GGAGAGGTCATAGCTATTAAGTTAAAAAGATAGTCGTCAGGAGTTGGGAGAAACGGGGTCATGCGCGGCCTTTACGTGCTCGGTTTTTAGATGCTTTTTCAAGGAATGTTTTACCATTCTTCTTGTGTGAAACATCTTTACCGTCGCCATTACCATAAGTTCCGCGTTTCCGATTTTCTTTGTTAAGTGCAGACCGTTTCTTGATCTGTAGTTTTGATGCGTCGTACTTTTTTTGATACGACTTGTAGTTACCGTTGGCGTATTTTGCGCCTTTGTATTTAGACGTGCGAGCCATGCAACCTCCGTTGTACAAGCTCAGGGTCTACCTGGGGCATAACTGCTGCCAATTTAGACAGCGGATTACCTTCCATGGCTACACCACTAATGTCATTTGTTTTGAGCCAGTCACAAGCTGCTTTTAGATCAGCTGTAGAAGCCTCACCTGATTTAATACGGGCAAGAAATTCATTAGTAACAAGATTATGCAGCTCGTTAAACTGGTCTTCTGTAGCTTTTTTCTTAGGCATTTTTAAGCACGATTTGATCTAATTTGTTTTCAATGCGTACCATGTGATCTTCCATCCGTGCTAACAATTCAGCCAGTTCGGCTTTTTTAACGTAGTCAGAAGCGACAGTTAGCTCTATACCATCAAGACGACGGTCAAGTGCGCTGATACGTTCATGGACGCTGTTTATTCGATTATGTAATCTGTTGTTTAAAGCAGCGCCACCTGCAACGACGGCAACAGCTAGGCTAACAAATGCTTCACTCATTTTCTACTGCCACTATAGGTACAACGTCATGACACAAAATTTCTACACGAGAACCAGGTCTAAACATAAACCCAGCTTTCATAATCTCAGTGCATTTGAGTGCTCTCACAAGTTCGTAGTCAAGACGCATTTTCTCTTCGTGTTTTTTAGCTATGCTTTTACATAGCTCAATCATCCCACCATCCAGAGGTACACTAAAATTAAGCTGTGCACCCCAGTTGTTACTCCTAACATAACCAGAGTTTTCATAAGGAATGGTGTCATTGCCCATGTAAAACGGGCTAAATTGCATCGTAGTGCCGTTACAGCTGCTGTTAGATGCGAAGTATTGCCGAGATGGTGCTCCATTGTTTTGGAATTGTACGGCTTGGTTTGTTACATTACCTGTAGCCGCAGCTACTGGGTTAGATGTATTTTGAACTTTAGGGTCGTTATCAGCAAATGCTGGGTTTATTGAGAGAAGACCGATAGCGAGGTAGTGGTAGAAGTTGATTCGATTACTTCTTCGACTACGATGTTCTCTACTACTCCTGCATCTCGTACCACAGTCTCTAGTTGAAACTGATCTCCGGCTGTGTGTACTGAATAAGTTGTAGAATCGTTCAAGATATCCCCACTGGGGACTACGTTGGTTCCAGACCATGACTTGTAATCACCACCATAGATATTTGTTTCAATCGTACGATCGATGTCTACAGTAGTAGTCGTGGTGGATTGCATACTACCCTGTGTAAAATTAGGTGTAACTTGCTGGGCAGCAGCAGGGCTAGCCAGCATCAACAACAAAATAAGACGTTTCATTCTTCTTTCTTTTTAGATTCAGGAGGTTTAGAGTTTGTTTTGGTGTTTGATGTGGTTAGTCCGAACGTAGCAAGCGCTCCTGTAAAAACACTGGCTACAAAGGTTATGTCGCCACCGCTTTGTCCTTTTTTAATCATAGGAAGATCAACGTAATTAAGTGTGATAATAAAACCACTCCATACGACAACGCCTAGACGGACAAAAGTACCAAGGATTTGCAATTCATCCTCAGTGTTTTCCTTTACTTTATCTAAGAAACTTTTTGTTCCTTCTTTTTTGTTAACTTGCTCCATGTTTGTTTGAATACTGGTTTAAGTAGCATCACAATGTATTTGAACAAAGACGTAGCAGTTAGGGTGGCAGCAACACTAATAAATGCTGTTGTAGCTGCAGTTGTCATGATAGTAGTTGTAGGCATAGGAACCTCAATGTCCGTAAATGGAATCTCTACTATCTGTGCTTCAGGTGGTAATGACGTTTTAGCTGGTTTTGTTTCAGCATCCTCTTTAGGAGCTTCGTCCTCCGTGTTAAACCCCTCAATACCTGCTGGGGGCCTGAGGGTGTTAGGAGGTACTACAAGGGGTTTGTAACTAGGTAACTGAGCCCTTGGTACCTCTAACACCGCTTCAGGCATTACAGGCGCTTCTGGAAGCGTTAGAGAAGGAAACGACGGTGGATTAATCCAGGGGTCCACCGAACAATCCGCGTTCGATGAACTTCACTGCTTCATCATCAACAGTGTTGTCGCTTTGTTCAGCAAGTTTCGTCAAAAGATCAACGATAAGACGCTTAACTTTTTCAGAGTTAAGAAACGAAAAAAGAATTGGACGGATAAGGGTGATCATAATAAATAATTACTAAATTAACGAGGGTCAACAAACGAAGGGTTAAGTTCCCAACCGTTGCTTTCCGTATAAAGATACTTGTGACTCCAAAAATCTTCAGGTTCTGCCACATCTTCAAATAAAGCATGGGTGCTTGAATTTGCACATGAAATAATTTTTCTTTCAGGATCTCCAATAGAAACTTTTTCAGCACCCAAAGTTACATGCTCAGAGTCTGCAAATAAGTAAATAGCCTCGTTTGTACTATTTTCAACAAGAGTTTTCATAAGTTACATCTAAAATAAATTAACCTTTGACAATCAATTTAGTTGCAGCAACAGCTGTACCAGCAAACACGGATGTAGTAGCTGGTGTTGTAGCAAGCGTGCCATCAAGTTGGACATAATAAGCTTGTCCAGGCGTTAAACTTGATTGTGCATCATCGACCGATCCAACAATTTGGATTGTGGCTGTAGCGCCGTTTGCATAGGCACCATTTGAAATGCCAATATAATTTTCTGCAGTAAGGTTTGTTGTGGTTGAACCCATAGAAAGGGTTGCGCCAGTACCTCGGTTGCTATTGCCAAGATCACGGAATCCTGCAACAAAAACATCATCCGCAGTGCTATAACAAAGCGAAGTTTGGTCACCTCCATCAGTAGTCAACTGGACAGCAGTACCGAAATCTAAACTAGATCCATTCACTGTAGCTTCAATAGATTTCAATCTGTTTGAGTCATCGCTGTCTCTATAAAGGATAACTACATTTTGATTGTCTGGATTGTAAGCTACTGAAACATTTGCAGTTGATCCAGCCTCAAATTCTCCAATAGTATCTTTAGTTACAACACTACTGCTGTTTACGCTTACAGCAAGTGCTTTGCCTTTATTACTGTCGCTAGCGTCTACATAAGCAATAACTGTTTTTTCTGCATTTGCATCATAAGCTGCAGCAATGTAGGTTGTAGTACCAGCTTCAAATTCTGTTTCACCGCCAAATGACATTGAACCATTATCATCGGTTGCTGTAAGTGTGCAGATTATAATATGACCTTTGTCAGAATCATCATCATCTTGATAAGCAATAACAATTTTGTTTACGCTTGTGTCAAAGGCTGTTGATAACCAGACGCCAGTACCAGAAACAACTTGGGTAGTGCCAGATATGTTAACTGAATCAGAACTTGTTTTAATTGCAATTCCTCTTGTTTCGGCAGTACCATTAGCCCAGCATCCAAAGCAACGTTGGGCATTTGGATCGTAGATAATCCCAGTTACATTGCCACCGCCAGAAGCAGTGTAATAAGTATTTGGGCTTCCAAATGTAATGTTAGAACCGCTGGGATTGCCAACAACAATAGTCATGTTATCTGAATTAGCAGAGTCTTTGTAATGAAGAACAACTCTGTTAGCAAGCTCATCATAAGTTATGCTGATTCCGCTAGCTCCACTGTCAAACTCTACCGGCGTACCAAAAGTAATGTTACCGCTAGAAATAGTTCCAAGCACAGCCTTGCCCTTATTACTGTCACCTGCGTCTTTATACGCAACGACAACTTTATCGTCGTCAGGGCAATAAACAGCAGCAATATCGTGCGTATTACCAGTTTCAAAAACAGCTTCTGTACCTAGACCGGTGCTAGTAACACTGCCGCTAACAACAGAAACAGTACCATCAGAGTTAACAACTACTGTAGCTCCATCAGTCAATGCTCCAGACGCTGTTGCAGTCAAGGTACCGCCACCACCAGCATTACTATCTACATAAGCTTTAGTAGCTGCATGGCTGTCTGCAGTTGGGGTGTTGATTGTAAGAGTACCAGTTACAGTTGCTCCAGCGCTTGTGGTTTCAAATTTTTTACTGTTGTCGTAATAAAGTTGAACCTCTGCTGACGTATCAAATATTGCTGATGTATGATTAGCATCTTGTATTTTAAAATCTGCTGAACCATTACCTAAGAAAATATTTGACGTTCCATCGTGATAAATCTGAAAATCATCGTCAGTGCCAAGAAGCAGCTTGGAGTTATCGCCAACATCTATATTTCCAGTAACTGTGACGCCAGTGTTTGTTGTCTCAAGTTTTACGTTGTTAGTTGTTCCACCAGCGTGAAGCTTTACGCCGCCGCCTGCTCCCCCGGGCATTAGGTGTATGCCATCAGTAAGAGATGTATTCTGTTGGCCAATTTGAATAAAATCAGATTTTTTCTGAATTAAATTCCTGAGATAGGTGCCGTCTTTTGTGTAAATAGATCCTTCTTCTTCTATAACGATTGCAGCATCATTAAAGGTGTCATCACCAGCGGCATAGGTTCCACCAGTAGCAACAACCGTTCCAGTGACTTCTATGCCACTGCTTGTAGTTTCAAGCTTTTTAGAGCTGTCGTGGTAAAGCTCAACTGCGCCGTCTGTTAAAAACCGCGCCATATTTTCAAAGCCGTCAAGCTTTTTGATATCAACTCCAGAGCCGTTGCTATATAAAGTTAAATTTCCGGTGCCAGTGTCAACAATATTGCTGTTGCTCCCATCATGGTAAATCTGCAGATCATCGCCAGTGCCGAGAAGTAGCTTGGCGTCATCGTCTAGATCGATGTTGCTTGCTGAAAGCGAGCCGGTGATAACTACGCCGTACTGGCCTGTTTCAAATTTCTTAGAGTTGTCGTAGTAAAGCTCAACTGAACCGTTTCCAATAACCTTGATGCCATCTTCGCCACCTTGCGGTCTAATTAAAACGTTATCAACAGCTTGCAGGTATATGTCCTCGCCAGAGCCAGTGGTCTGAATGTAGAGGTTCCCAGTCCCGTCATGCCCGATAATGCTATTGCTGTTGTTGTGATGAATCTGCAAGTCACCGTCAGTGCCAACCACGACCTTGTCGTTGTCAGCGATGTTGATGTTGTTGCCATTGCTGGCCAAGTCACCCCCAAGCTGGGGCGTAGTATCCTCAACAACATTTAATATACCAGCTGCAGTAGTATCAACGTAACCTTTAGTAGCAGCATCGGCGGCGGCAGTTGGCGTACCAAGATTGACAATCTTATTATTCAATGCATCTAGTTGACCACCAAGTTCAGGTGTTTCGTCAGTTACAACGTCAAATGCGACTGAACCACCACTAAACTCAATACTACCAGTACGTTGATCGACCGTAAAGAAATCGCCAATCGCAAATCTACCGTTGTGGTCAGTAATAGCAGTCCAGATTTTACCGTCATTACTTTCGACAATTTGTTTAGCGGCATTAGGAACACCACCATTTTCAGGCAGTGCATTGTAGTTAGTACCACTACCTACATATTCCATCGTGTGACCACTAGAAGCGATCATAGAACGTAGGAAGAACGATACAGCAGCGCCGTCGGCAATAGCACCATTCAAACCAAGGTTTTCGCTACGCTTGTTAGCATTAGGACGGCTAATAGTAACTGTCCAACCACTACCATTAGCAGCAGCAGACAACACAGGATAGGTAATACTATTTACAGTCACCAACATGTTGCTAGCAGGTCTTTGAGCATCACCAAACCAACCACTACCAGCAGTAGGTGCATCAATGTTAAAGGTAGTAGATCCGTCAGCCTTCGCACCATCTACTGTAGATGTGAAAATTGCCGTGGTAGATTTACCATCAGCAACTAATGCTTCATCACCAAAGTCAGTGGTAGAAGCAGCCAGGTTAGCCTGACCACCATTCAAACATTTGATGTGGTACTTGTTAAAGAATGCATAGCTAGAGGTACATTGTGTATAACCGTTGTTAGTAACAAGGATGCCAGGACCATTCAAACCGACATGGGTATAACTGTCAGCCACCATCGACCGGAGCGGGCTAGTGCTCTTAGGTACAGCACCGTCAGCCAGCATACCGCCACCAGTAGGTGCAGAATCGGTGTCACCAGCAGTACCACCACGCGGGCGGTGAGCACGAAGATCGCTGTTATCAATTTCACTATCAGAAAAGTTAGTACAGTTTTGGATGTACGGAGACTTACTAAGGAAACAGTTGTTGTAGAAAGCAAAGTTCCAACCCTGACGTGCAGGCAGTGCTGAGTCCAAAGTATTGGTACCAGAGTTGCTAGCCTTCATGCCAGTCAACGTTAGGTTTTGAATAAATGAACCGCTGTTTAGCTCAAACAATGCATGGTTACCATCTGATTGATCACCTTGTGTTGCAACGGTTGGGTGTACAATACAGCTACGCAACGCCATACCAATAATAGACACGTTACGGCGTTTGATCTGGATAGGTGCTGCCTCTTGGTAAACACCAGCAGAAACAATGACGGTCATACCATCACCACCACCAGTCACTTCCAGCTCAAAACCAGAACCACCGCCGCCGCCAAGGTTAGAGTCAGCAGCAGATAGAATATCACCAATTTGATAATCTTCTAGTGTAGTTGTGCTTGTAACAGTGCAAGCGGTTACTGCATTACCAGAAACAGTAATGTTAGCTTGCAGACCAGATCCAGTAGTACCACCAGTAATAGGCACGTTAGTGTAAGAACCGTTGGTATAGCCTGAACCAGCAGTCTTAATAGACGTGCTGATGTCAGCATTGATGTCATTGATAGCATCTTTAATAGTCAGCTTAGGACCACTAATACGGTGACCGGTTTTAGAATCATCACCACCGGTAGCATCAACGTAGATGACTTTATCTTGGGTACGGAAAGAACCACCAGACGCAACGTCTAGCCAGGTACTACCATTCCAAATTTTAAGGGTTTGGTCATCATCATTTTGAAGCCAGGTCTTACCAGTTTCCCAATCTGTACCACTAGGAATGCTAGTTTGTACAAGGGTATCAAAACGACGTGCAGATGCAGATGCTGTAAAGATATTACTATCAGCAGGGCTGGGAGATCCAGCGTTTTGCTCGGCATAAGTAATCTTATCAGCATCCTTAATTTTATCAAGATCGACACCGCCGTCACTCAAACCAACAGTAATAGTACCATCACCATCATTAGTAATTGAAACACCATCAGAACCTGCAATATCACCAGTAATAGCAGCATCGATCATATCATCGATCTTAGCTGTAGTTGCGATAGTAGTATCGTTATTAGGGTTAGATTCCGATGAAGTGATGATGTCAGCTGCTTTGATCCGATCAAGATCAACAGAACCAGCAGCAATACCAAGAGTTACCTGACCATTGCTAGCACTTTTTTCAAGACCAGTGCTGTTAACAAGGACATCGGTTTCAACTACGTGATCAACATAATCCTTAACAGCACCTGTGGTAGGAACGGCTGTGTCGTTATCAGGGATTACATTGCTAGCTGAAGCAAGCTCAGCCTTAGTAAAGGTTTCTGTCGATTCATCCTGGAATCGTGCGTCCATCGCAGCAGTTGTAGCAACCTTTGCGTCACTACTAACCCAGGTTTCAGTAGAATAAACAGTGCTGTCAAAATTATCCCAATAGTAGTTCTTAAGATAAGCATCTACATCATCAGGAATACCTTGACAATTAGATTCTTGAACAGCATAACGAAGCTGCTCAAAGTTCTTATTCAGGTCATCAGACCTAATTGCCGAGCCAGGGTTGAACAAAGCACGGATGTCGTCAACCTTAGTAATGCGGCGGATCTTAACGTTGTCAACAGTAGGCTCACCTGGATCCGTTGGTGTGGTAGGTGACGGTGGCGCAGTACCGGTAAACTCCACAATGGTGGGGTTAGCATCAGTAATACGCCAGGGGTAGGTGCTATCTGTCGTAAGTTTTTCGTCGTATTCTTTTGTAGCCGCGTTCCAGAAGTAAACGTGGATTTCAGATTTAAAAATGTACGGGAAGTCAAAAGAAAATTGTGTCTTTGACCCGTTTCCAGCTTGAATTGTTTGTACGTCAGTGCACGCCATTTTGTTTAATAACGATTAGTTGGGATAGGGTTTAAACCTTGTTCAGCCCGTTGATCATTGATCTTTTTCACCATAATACGTTGCTCAATAGCATTACGCATTTCAGGGTCAAGGCTTTCAAATGCACGTTGCTCAGCAGCTTTTTGTGCATCACGAAGCATCATATGAATTTGATCATATTTAGCAATAGGTACATCTTGAGAACCGACAAAGTTCGGTGGCCGTCGCATTGCTCTCAATTCTTTAATAGTATTACGCGCCTCAGCTGTCTTAGCAATACGAGCAACTTCATTTCTAAAGAAACCATGCTTACCCATTACAGCATTTAGCTCGTTACGTTCAGCAGCAGTTAGATCTACGCCTTGACGTTTCTTAAATGCAGATGATACATCATATTCAATGTCATACAAAAACTTTTCTTCCTTTGTCATAGCTGGATGGATTTTCAAAGGAGAATAAGTGTTCCAGACACGTTGCAACATACTGTATTTATTAGGGGCTTCACCACTAACAGGGCTGATAACAGTAGGAAGGCGGTTTGTTTGATCGACCAGACCGATAATTCTATTACGGTCGCCCATCATCTCAATAATATCGTTGTTCAGATCTTTCAGACCACCGTCAAGGATTTTACCAAATTCATTACGCAGACCGCCCAAAGGACCAAGTGAATTGATTTGTCCGGCAACAAAACGATTAGCAGCAAATTTATTACCACTCATTGTTTCTACTAGGGGGCGCAAAGCAGAAATACCAGCAGGATCTGTTAATGCAGCAGCAAGGATAAAGCTGGCTTTTTCAAAAAGATTTTCAGTAGCAGCTTCACCAAGCATATCAAAGTTGTCAGCAATGTTAGCCACAGCTGCAACCCAGTTACTTAGACCAGGACCAAGCAGTTCATTATACTCAAACCTAGTACCATCTTCAGCAACAACCGAACGTGGTTTAAAGTTGCTGTTCTTCATCCGTGCAGTGTTAAGCTGCCGATCTACATTACCATCACCAGTAACAGCAAAAAGACCATCACCGAACAGTTTATCTTTAAGGACATTACCAACAACCATAGAGGTCACAAAAGTACCAATAGCCTTACGACCTAACGTCCGATTCTTTAGATCAATAAGAGTGTTAAGTTTAGCGGTTTCATCCATCAACTCTACTTTATGACCACGAGCCCTAAGAATAGTTTCCATTTGCTCAGGGTTTTCCATAAAAGTTTTGACAGACGTGTATGCCAATTCATTAACATCTTTCTGGAAAGACCGGAGAGGTGCCGGAAGGTAGTCGTCCGCAACCCGTACAATGTTCATCATTGTTGTCGGGAATGTAAGGAACGGAACCAATCCAGGCAGAGTTTGTAGCAAATTACCTACATCTTTACTCAACCCAGTGTCAAGGTTAAGTGCAATATCAGCTGTGCTATATTTAACAGCCTTGTCCTTAATCAAACCGTCAGCGCCAAACATGCTGTTGTATTCAACATCAGCAAGCTCTTTGATTCTAGCTGGGGTAACTGCTTCACCGAGACGTTCTAGCTCATCCATTGCACGGAAACGTGCCTGAGCATTAGCCAAGGTAGCACCAGTCCAAGCATCAAACCCTGTAAACAGGTTAGGTACAAGACGGAACACAGGATCAGCAGCCATAGCTTGCATCTCCTCGTATTGTTTAACAAGGAATTTAAATCCGTTGTTACCACGTGCAGCCTCTTGTTCAGCAATATAGCGGTATTGGTCTAGCTTTTCCTCTTGTTTAATAACAAGGTCAAGACGAGACTGTCCTTTTACAGCGTTGGGGTTTTGTGATGCTTTTGTAAACATCTGCCCAGCATAAGGTAATGCCTTCTTCTGTGTATCAAAGATAGCGCTATAAGCCATCCAACCGCGTTGTAGAGATTTCATATCCTTGTGGAGTATAGACCCACCAAAGTAGGAAATAGGCTCACCTACAAGGCCACTGAGGTTGCCATACAGAGCTTTACCTGCAGTACCGATTGCAGACAGCAAGCTGTTAAAGTAATTAGCACGTACAGCCTGTGCAATGATGTTAGGTTGATCTGGATTAGGATCAAAGATAGGACGAAAATTAACAAAGCTGTTAAGAATGTCCTCATTCATTTTCGCAATGGTGTTAATCCTACCATCGCTTAGTTCATACAACTCAAGGAAAGAATCTAAGATGTCAGGACGGTTTTTCTGCAACCACATCCAATTCTCAGTAAACTTTTCACTATCAGTCTGGATCTGTCGAAGAGCAGTAGGATAACCTTCTTTAATCTCGTCAGCAATCTGTTGAGGTGTTTTAAACAGGTTCTTAGCTTTCTCACCAAGAGCTGCAATACCCTTCTTTTGTTGGGTAAAGTAACGAGTAGAGCCGACCAGTTGTTGCAGGAAGTTAATTTTATCTAGGATTTGTTCTTGTGCGTTTTCAATAGCAACAGAACCACGGTTAATTCTAATACCCTCAGACAGGTCAGCAATTTGACCAGCCATAGACGTTGCAGTATATGCCTGAGCACGTGCAACATCCATACCTTGGAATTCTTTTACCAAAGTATTAATAGAACCAAGAGCATCAATATAACCGTCCTTTGCTAGTACCTCAACACCAGCCTGATTTTTAACAATCTGGGGGTCAAGCATACGACGCATGTCGTCAATACTAGCAGTAGGGTCAAACAGTTCTAGAACAAGTTTATCACCTGCTTCAATTACTTCATCAGCAGACACAGCAAAATCATCAGCAACCATACCAACACGGTCAGCTTCTTTTAGCTGCTTAGTTAGACCAATGGTAATCTCTTCGACACCACCGGCTGTTTCGGTACCATACTTAAGAGCAGGACCACTAATAAAGTTACCTAGACGACCATAAACAGTACCTTTGTTGCCTTGAATACGTGCAGCATCAATACTAGCACCAACGATACCAAAATCATCTACAGTACGAAGACCGGTTTCACGGAACTCGTACATGTCATGCACACCTTTAAGGGGGATGTTAGGGTCAGTTGTTTTACTTGCGTTGTAATAACCCAACTCATCTAGTGCTTCATCTTGCTTAACTTGATACTCAAGCAGTGCCTCTTCAGGTACATCACTAACAGGTTTTGGTTTGTTAGCAGCAAGGTACTTTACAGCCTGATCGCTTTCACCAACAATTTTAGGAGCATTCTTAAATACGTCCTTTACTTCACCTACAGCTGTGACAAATTTACCAGCAAAGTTAACAAAAGGAATTAGAAAACCCATTGCCAGATCTTCGTTAATATTCTTTTGCCGTTTAAGATCTGGTGCTTCTCCAGCAAGAGTAGCCCAACTATCAGGAATAAAATCCCAAGTCTCAGGCCAGTTTTGTTTAAGTGAACCGAGCAGGTTGTCCTCTTCATATTCAGAGGCGACAGCACCCACAGTAACAGAAGCACCAGCTTCAATACCACGGGATCCCACAAACTTCATAAAAGCTGTGTTACCTAGTTGGTTGATCTTAGCACTAGGTCCAAGTTTACTAACGACTTGCGATTGCAATGCAGTTGCTCCACGCATACCAAGACCTTGCAGACCCATGGTAGGGATAGCAACAGACGATACGCTCCGAACAGTTTGTGCAATTTTGTTTTCGTATTTAGTTGCCTTAGGGATGTCTGGGATAAAATCTGGCAGAACAAAATTAACAAAATCAGTGGCTGTATCAACAACACCTTGAACGGCTGCCATATCAAGTTCAGCACCTTCTTTTCTAATCTGTTCTAAATCGATGTTACCTTCTGCATCTCTGTATGGACTTTGACTGCCTTCCGTAGAAGGCGGAGGGGTTGACTCAACTGGTGTGGTCTGCCCTGCCGTAGCAGGTTGTGCGGTTTGTAGATCAAGCGCTTGTTCTTTCTCTTGAGAAGCCGTCTCTCTAGCTTCAATATGCTCAAGCATATCGTTAGAAAGACGGGTATCACGCTCCTTCTCATCCAGCACAAAATCCTCACCTAGGTTGGAGTATTCTGAGGGATCGTTCATTTGTTAATTAAAAACCAAATCGTTGAATTGCTACTGGTCTATGTTCGTCATACATTCTCTTAGCACCACTACGTGCGGTAGTGCCATTAGCATCTGCAGCGTCTCGGTTAGCTTTAGGGTTGCCAGCCAATACTGTAGTGTACAAATCTTCTAAGGTAGCACCTTTTGTGCTCATACCTGCTCTAGCAAATCTATCTTTAAAGTACCCGACTACAGGTCCGAGCAGTTGCTCTTCAAACGACATGCCAGGTACTACACCATAGGCTTTACGTTCAGGTCCACCAAATTGGATAAGTCCTCGGTAGTTATCACCTTCTCCACCTACCTGACCTGGGTCGTATGTACCACCGGTTTCAAAACCAATAATAGTAGCTAGGTCGATAGGATCAACACCAAGTTCAGCAGCAGCGGTTTGTAGTGCATCACGTTGGCTAGTAAAATCACTAGCACCCATAGAAGCACGTACAGGTAAACGACCAGTTTGAGGGGACAGTGCACGGTTAACCTGTTGGCTAACACCATTCTCAATACCAGATTTAAATGTTTTACGAAGTGCTGGGCTCAGACCATCGTACATGTCAACAATAGGGCTCGGTGTAAGAAGAGGTATTTGTTTGCCACTGGTTCTGTTATTTGCTATAGCTTGTGCGTTATACACTTCGCTAGGTTTCAAACCGTACATATCAGCAGCTTGCTCAATACCATCAGGGTAGACAAATGGTAGACCTTGTTCAACTCTAGATGAAACCTCTTGCTGCTCTTTTTCGCTCATCAAAAGATACGGTGTGTCAACAACTTGACCGGCAGTTTTACCTTTAGCCTGTTTGGAAATGTACACTGACATCTCTTGACGAGTCCTATCAATCTTACCGATATTTAGGAACTGCCTACCAGTACCTTGTTCTGTGTAGGAAAAGGGATTAGTAGGATCCCCATTGTTAGCAGTACGAAGTAGTGTTTCAAGGTTTTTACGGGTGAGGTTTGCATCTTGGGTTTCTTTTAGGTCCTTTTTAATAAAGTTTGTAATAGCTGTTTTATTTAACTCAACTTGTGTGGTAGTAGCGCCAGGTAATGTAGAAGAAAAATTAGCCAATTCTTTGGCATAACTTTCAACACCTTCTAACAAAGGTGCATAACCAGGACCGTAATTACGTTCGTTTTGAAGCGCCAACAGTTCCTTACCACGTTTTTGTAAATTACTATCTTCCAGGCTGTTAATAAAAGTACCATCTAGCATACCTTTACTAGCAAGACGATCAAGCAACTGACTGTTTAGTTCTTTGTTTCTTTTCTTACCAGCGGTGTACAGTTGCTTAACACTAGCAGGCATAGCAATACCTCTTTCATTAGCGTAGTCAAGCAGATAAGAATAGGTCAATTCAGGATCTTTGTCAAAATCAGCACGGATGTTGTCAAGGTTGTTGTCAACCAATGCTTGGAACTCATCTACCTTAAGACGCTCTTCTATCCTGTTCCGTTTATCAATAGCTTTTTTTCTTTCTTGGGCACCAGCTGTAACACGGTTGGGAAATTCTTCACCAAAGGTTTTACCGTTACCCTTTAGATCCATTGACAGCAAAACTTTTTCATTGCTATCAGCTTTGGAATACTCTTCCTGATATCTATCTAAAGCCCATGTATGACCAAAATTAGCAACGGAATGATTAAAAGCACTGATGATGTTTTCAGGATCACCGCTGCTGTACAAGGTGTCAATCTGAGCCTCAGCCTCAGCCTCAAACCGTTTTTTCTGTTCGGTTCTAGCTCTGTTTACAAACGATGTGTTACTTTCGTCAATAGCTTTAAAAGCTTCTGACAAATACACAGGGTTAGGGTTACCTAATGTAATCAACACATCTTGTTTAAGACGTTGATGAAGCTGCCTAGTAAGGTTAGCGTCACCACCAGCTTCTACACCAGAAAATAATTTACCATCATCACCGACAAAAATTTTGTCAGTAGACATCATGTATTCATCACGCAGTGTATCGTAAAGCAATTTAGCGCGACGGTTGTCATACACTTGTGCTGCCTTACCAACAATAGCAGGGTTACTTACGTGACTCTTAATTGTATCAACAGGATCTTCACCTGTTAAAAGTGCGTTGATACGTATTTCGGTATTAAGTTTAATACCACCGTCAGTCTGAGCCCTTCTGGCTTTTGCTGCTTCTAGTTCTTGCTCAATACTAATAGGCTCTGCCAATGCAGCAGCGACGTTACGTTTAGTTTGTCGGTTAGCCTCTTGAGTAATAGCTTTAGAAAGGGTACCACTAAACTCCATAAGACCGGTAAACATCTCACCGACCCCCTCAGTTTTAGTGGGTTCGATCATTGCCTTACCACGTTGCTCTTCATTGTAAAGAGCAATCTTTTGGTTCTCACGCTCAATCCTTTCAGTGTAAGCAGCGTCTTCTTTCATCGCCTGGAGTTCTTCATCACGCCGTTCGTTTTCAGAACGACGACGTGCCTCCATGCCTTGGATAAGCCGGTTGCTGTCTTCACGCATCCGGTCAATACCCGCTGTACTTAATTGTTGTGGACTAAATCCCCTGCTACGTGCAGCGGATTGATACTGGATACGTGCCATAGTTTAAATGTTTAACCAATTGCCCCCACGCTACCTGGTAGTGTAACTGGAGGTGTTATACCGGGAACTGAAGGTGGACCTCCGCTGCCAAAGAAATTACCCACCATAGCGCCAAGACCACCAGCTTGATTAACAGCATTGATTGCACCAACGCCAGTAGCAACTGTGCTGACAACAGAAC
>CEVR01006337.1_pt1 | contig 15038 bp, 13 predicted proteins | sample 356541 | NCBI WGS metagenome assembly CEVR01 (sample SAMEA2623734, study PRJEB7988) | marine metagenome | isolation source: saline water (ENVO:00002010), including
GAGAAATATAAAAGGTCGAGTCAAACCAGAAGAGGTGATAAAATCTGCAATTGAGGCAGTCAACCCATTAGTTGTCAAAAAAAATAAAAGAATCATTTTTGAAGATGTCGAAAATATAACGGACATTCCGGGACATGAGGACTACTTATTAAGGGTATTTATCAATTTGCTAGAGAATTCTCTCCATTACAGTGAAGAAAATAGCACAGTAACTGTATCCATTAAAAAAATATTTTCGTCAGATAGTGAGGCTCAAACGGGAGTCGAAATATCTGTGAATGACAAAAGCTCTGGGATTCCAAGTGAAGACATACCAAGGCTTACTGAAAGGTTTTATAGGGTTGATCGTAGTCGATCAAGAAGTGAGGGCGGGACCGGATTAGGCTTAGCAATCGTCAAACACATTTTGTTACGTCACAAGGGCAAACTAAGTGTTGAAAGTATCAAGGGCAAAGGTTCAACCTTTACGGTGTACTTGCCTTCATAAAAATAAATCAAAAGTATTTTATCTTAAACCGGTGACGATTTCGTCACAAAAACGTTACAAAACTGTCATAAAAAAGATTCAATTCCCAATTAATAGGGGCTCTATTACAAAAGAATTTTACTTTATGAAAGGAAAGAAATGATTACTCGCTCAATATATTTTTTGCTACCCTTGTTAATTTTTGGAAACCCTGCTTTAGCTCGTGACCAACTCAGCCTTGCAGGTTCATCAACAGTATTACCTTTTGCTACTATCGTTGCGGAAGAAATGGGTAAAAACCCACAGTTCAAAACACCCGTAGTCGAATCAGGTGGCTCATCTGTTGGTAAAAAAGGCGTTTGTGAGGGCATTGGAACGGAATACATCGACATAGGAAACGCTTCATCCCGAATGAAGACATCTGAGTTAGAATATTGCGACTCAAATGGTGTAGATTTGACTGAGATCAAAGTTGGATATGATGGGATTGCTGTTGCAAACTCTCTAGAGGGCCAAACACTTACGATTTCAAAGGCGGACTTAGGGAAGGCCTTGACGGCAGAGATCCCGCAAGAAGATGGAACTTGGATTCCTAATCCCTATAAAAAGTGGAGTGATATCAACGCTGAATATCCAGATCTCGAAATCCGTGTATACGGGCCACCAACAACTTCAGGAACACGCGCCTCTTTCGCAGAAATGGTGAACCAGAAAGCATATTGTGGGAAGGATGAATTAGCGAAAAAAGCATCTGCTGCAAGAGATGACAAAAAAGGTAAAAAATGTCGTGCTATGCGTACTGATGGGGCATACATTGAAGCTGGAGAGCAGGATAATCTGATCGTTCAAAAATTACAAGAAGACCCAATGTCGTATGGTATTTTCGGCTTCTCATATCTTGACCAGAATAGAGACACACTACAAAGCGCGATTATCGACGGAGGTGGGGCTACATTCGAAGCAATCGCTTCTGGCGAGTATGCTATTTCAAGGGCTCTGTATTTTTATGTGAAGCATGCCCATGTTGGCGTTGTACCAGGAATGGCAGAATATATGGAAGAGTGGACAAAGCATTGGGGCGAAGATGGGATCTTAGCTGACGCAGGAATGGTTCCAATGCCAGATGCAGAGCAAGCCAAATTTGAAAAAGCAATGACAGAGTTACCAAAACTAACTGCTGATATGCTTAAATAAATAATTTGAATTTTTGAGGGGCGTCAGTTAAATGGTTAGACTGGCGCCCCTTTTTTTTTGGTTGATATAAAAATGATTTCATCTACTTATGTACTAATCATCATTTTAGGCTTAATATTTTTTTTTCTGGGTAGAAAAAAAATTATTAACATCAGTTTAGCTGAGGATAAAAGAGCTCATTCCCTGGTTATTTACCACGGTTATTACCCTTTTATATTGGCTGTAGTCCCTCCACTAGTATTAATGGCACTCTGGGTTTCTTTAGATGACACCGTTTTTAATCAGATGCTTGAAAGTCGCTTTCCAACTGATTTGGAGTTGGAAGGCAAACAGACTATTTTAATTTTATTAACTAAAATACAAAATATAGCGGATGGCGTGGTAGTTGGTCAGCCTGAAATATGGATAATAGACTTAGCCAACAAATTGAAAAGCTGGCGCGTATATTCAGAAATATCTATCTCTATACTGACTTTTATTTCATCCATAACAGTCGGGCTTTTTGCACTTAGTTCCATAGGTTTAGAGTTTAGAGCAAGAAATGCTGTTGAGAAATTATTAATGTTTGGTTTAATCATTTGCTCTCTGATTGCAATCATAACAACAATCGGAATTATTTTCTCTGTAATTTTTGAATCTATTCGGTTTTTTAAACTCATCCCACCACTTGAATTTCTTACTGGGACTGTGTGGAATCCTGAGTTTGAGGGAGCGGCGCGTGCTGGTTCAGGCCAAGAAGGCATGTCTCAATACGGATCTATTCCATTATTTGTAGGAACTTTTTTAATCTCCATAATTGCCCTTAGTGTTGCTGTGCCTGTAGGGTTGTTCTCAGCTATTTACCTCTCCGAATATGCTAGCAAACGCTTGAGAGGTGTTGTAAAGCCTCTGCTCGAAATTCTGGCAGGTGTACCTACTGTAGTTTATGGGTTTTTTGCTGCCTTAACGATAGCTCCTTTTTTTCGGCAAACAGGCGGGATGTTCGGGCTTGACGTGGCATCAGAATCTGCATTAGCCGCTGGCTTTGTAATGGGGATAATGATCATACCCTTCGTTTCTTCACTTTCAGATGATGTGATTAGAGCTGTTCCACAGTCTTTGCGTGATGCAGCCCTCAGTCTAGGCTCCACTAAAAGCGAAACTATTAACAAAGTAGTTCTACCTGCTGCATTGCCGGGAATCGTAGCCAGTATTATACTGGCTGTTTCTAGAGCGGTTGGTGAAACAATGATAGTTGTGATGGCGGCAGGCCTTGCAGCAAATTTATCGCTAAACCCACTTGATGCGGTAACAACTGTAACTGCTCAAATTGTCACTATTTTGATGGGTGATCAAGAATTTGAGTCCGCCAAAACTTTATCTGCGTTTGCGCTTGCACTAACGTTAATTGTGATAACACTCATACTTAATTTTCTTGCATTGCAAATTGTAAAAAAATATAGAGAGAAATATGATTGATAGGACCGTATGATGGCTAAGACAAGAACCGAAGAAACAGTGTTAGCTAGTTTAAAATCTAGACAGAAAAAAGAACGAAACTATAAGTTTATTGGCATATTTGCGATAGGAATTGCCATAGTATTTTTGATGACCTTATTGATTTCTATAGGTTCAAAGGGCATACCAGGCTTCTTTCAATATTATATCACACTTGAAATCGATTTAGAAAGGGAGCGTCTAGATCCCATGGGTGATTTGTCAGAGCAATCTTTGTTTGACGGGCAAGCAAAAAAAATCATTCAAGAAGCTATTTTAGAGAGAACGGGCGCAAAATCAAGAAATGAGAAAAAAGCTGCTCGAAAGCTTTTATCGAATGGATCGGATACCAGATTAATGGCATTCTCTCGTGCTAACCCTTCCCTGATGAATACCAGGCAAAAAATAACATTTGCTCTTGACGATGATGCTGACTCTTATTTCCGTGGTTTTGTCAGTAAAGATACGCCAGAAAAACAAAGACGACTATCAAACATTCAAATTGAATATTTAGATAGGATGAATGATGAAGGGCTTATTTCCTATGGGCTCTCAGATTATCTATTCTTTGGAAGCGCGTCACGTAATGCAGAAATGGCGGGTATAAAAGGAGCCGCAATTGGTTCTGCTTTAACTCTATTAGTGTGTTTTATAATCGCCTTCCCTTTAGGTGTTGCAACAGCGGTATATTTAGAAGAATTTGCCCCTAAAAACAAATTCACCGAATTGATAGAGATAAATATAAATAATTTAGCTGCTGTTCCCTCTGTCGTGTTTGGTATTTTAGGGCTTGCAATTTTCATTAAACTATTTGGAATGCCACGCTCTATACCTCTAGTGGGTGGAATGGTACTGGCATTAATGACATTACCTACAATAATTATTTCGAGCAGGGCAGCGATTAAATCGGTTCCACCTAGTATACGTGATGGAGCTCTTGGTATTGGGGCATCTCCAATGCAAGCAACTATGCATCACGTGGTGCCTCTTGCATTTCCAGGAATGTTAACGGGTACTATAATTGGAATGGCACAGGCCCTGGGTGAAACAGCACCATTATTGATGATTGGAATGGTGGCATTTATTGTGGATATCCCGGGGTCAGTAACAGAACCCGGAACTGTTCTTCCAGTGCAGATTTTTATGTGGGCTGATTTTGCTGAGAGGATGTTTGTCCAAAAGACCAGTGCAGCAATCATTATTTTATTAATTTTTCTAATTTTAATGAACGGAGGAGCCGTTTGGTTGCGTCGTAAATTGGAACGTATTTGGTAATATGGGGGAAAAGGTGGCTGAAACTATTGAAACAATCGTAAACTGCTCAAACGTGTCTGTCTTCTATGGTGATAATAAAGCAATAAACAATATTAGCATTGATATTGAAAAACGGTCGATTACAGCCTTTATTGGGCCTTCAGGCTGTGGCAAATCAACTTTCCTTCGGACAATAAATAGAATGAACGATACTATCGACAGCTGTAGGATGGAGGGGAGTATATATGTTGATGGTGAGAATATTTATGCGCCATCAATTGACGTAGTTCCTCTGAGAGCAAAAGTCGGTATGGTGTTTCAAAAACCAAATCCGTTTCCCAAAACAATTTACGAAAATGTGGCATATGGGCCCCGCATTCATGGGTTGGCAACAAGCAAGTCTGAACTCGATGATATTGTCGAAAAGGCCCTGAAAGGGGCTGGACTTTGGCTTGAAGCGAAAGATAGATTGAATGAACCTGGGACAGGACTGTCAGGAGGCCAACAACAGAGGTTGTGCATTGCGAGAACAATCGCCGTAGAACCACAAATCATTCTTATGGATGAGCCTTGCTCAGCTTTAGATCCGATCGCGACTTCAAAAATTGAAGACCTCATGGCAGACTTGGCCAAAAATTACACCATTATTATTGTAACTCATTCCATGCAACAGGCCGCACGAGTATCACAAAAGACTGCCTATTTTCATCTTGGCAACTTAATTGAATATGGGGATACTAAAGAAATTTTCGTTCGCCCAAATGACCCACAAACTGAGGCTTATATTTCTGGAAAGATTGGTTAGGAGCTATTTATGACACAAGAGCATATTGTTAAAAAATTTGATGACGAGCTTAATCGGATAAAATCAGAAATTTTAGAAATGGGCAACTTGGTAAAAAGGCAACTTCAGGAATCTACTGAAGCTTTATTATCCTTTAATCCGCAGGGTATGGATGTCCTAATAAAAACAGATCGTACGATAAACGGTATGAATAAAAAAATTAACCGCCATGTTGAGTTAATATTAACACTGAGACAGCCAATGGCTCTCGATTTGAGGCAAGTTTGGTTAGCCACGAGTATTGCTTCAGAGCTTGAAAGATTGGGCGATTATGCAAAAAGCACTGCTAAGAAAGTGAAAAAATTATCAGATAATTCTTCGGGGGAGAAGGCTTTAAATTTATTAGGAGATATGAGTAAGATAGTTATAGAAATGTTAGGTGATGTTCTAAAAGCATTTGAAAAAATAGATATTGAAAAGGCTTCAGAAATCAGAGTGCGAGATATTGAAGTGGACAGTCTCAATAAGAAAATTTTGGCGACCGTAATTCAATCCATTCACGAATATCCCGACGACACTGAAACTCTTATTCATTTAGTTCTACTGGCTAGAAATTATGAGAGAGCAGGTGATCATATAGTTAATATTAGCCGACAAATTCATCAGATTGCCACTGGTGAAGATTTAAAGGCGTCGAGTTAGGGGAATACTATTTGTCTTTGTCACATCCGAAAATATTGATAATTGAAGATGAACCCAGTCAAATTGAACTGATCCATTACAATCTAAAAACAGAGGGTTATGAAGTATTCACTTCCCATGATGGAGAAGATGGGCTTATGCAGGCGTCTGAAGTTCTTCCAGATTTAATTTTGCTTGATTGGATGATTCCAAAAATTTCTGGAATGGAAGTCTGTCGTCGTCTTAGAAGGAATAGTCTAACGAGAGAAATTCCAGTAATTATGGTTACGGCTCGATCTGAAGAAGTTGACAAGATCCAAGGCCTAGATATGGGTGCAGATGATTACATTACAAAGCCTTATTCCATAAAGGAGCTTTTGGCTCGAGTTAGAGCTGCCATCCGTAGACCGGCATCAGCCATAGTTGAGGATAAAGTTCAAAGGGGAAATATCGTTATAAATCTAAAGAAACATATTGTTTATATCGATGACAAAGAAATTGTATTAGGCCCTACCGAATATAAGCTTTTATTGGAATTAATGAAAAGTTCTGGGCGTGTACTTAGCCGCGAACAACTTCTTGACAATGTATGGGGTGTCTCAGCAGATGTTGACACACGAACAGTTGACGTCCACATCGGCCGATTAAGAAAATCTATAAAGAAGGTAACCGACGATAAAGTAATTAAGACAGTTCGTAGTTTTGGTTATTCATTAATAGATAAAAGTTAGTTAGTAATACCGTAGAGCGTTTAACTTAAACCATTCGAAATTATTGTTTCATCTAACACTTTAGAATGGGTAAATGGATCATGAATATGAAAACTCCTTTAGCAACCCTAAAAGAAGATCGAAAAGCCTTTCCAAAGAGCTTATAAAACTTTTAGAATCTTTGCCAGATTGGACTTGGTAATTGATGGTACACCAAGTTGAATAGATTTTATCTGATACTTTGGATCCTAAAGGGTATACTTGCATTATGGCTTAATTTTAGGAAAATTTAGGGGAAGATAGATGAATATCTCCCCCTAAAATGTTTCAAATAAATTACTTAGACGTCCCAATTATTTCTTAAATGATTGAGTGGAATAATCACTCCTATCAAGTTTATTTACTGTGCCTACTTTTCTTACGTAATCTACAAAACTTTGAGCATAATCAAGATAAGTATCTGTAACTCTGCCTTCCTTAGAAATTGTACCAAAAGTTAAGTAACCATCTCTGCCGGAAGAAATGTAATTATTGGTTACAACGGTATAGATTCTATCCATATCGAGCTCAGTCCAAGTTCCATCTTTTGGACCCTTAAATTCGAGACCTGTAAAGCGGAAACCTTTATCCTTTGAGACATCAACGTGCCAACGGACGCCAGCAGCGTATGGATAAGCACCAGTTGAACCTTCGGGATTCAGTGCATAATCCAATGCATCTTCCAGAACGTTTTTAATTTCTTCTCCGCTCATCTTAAGCTCTACTAATGTGTTAGAGAATGGTAATAATTTGTAAGCATCTCCTATTGTAAAATCACCAGCAGGAACATCTTCTCGGACTCCTCCTGCATTTTGAATTGCGATATCTGAGGTTCGTGCCATATCCCGGAAAGCATGCGAGACAAGGTTAGATATATCTGAACCATAAGCTGAAGTTTGTGATACATCGCAAAGTTTTGATTTTCCTTGTCCTGGTATACGTTCTAAGCATAAATCCTCGGAGATATTACCAATTTTTGCAGCTTTTAATTCATCAACTTTTGAAGAAAATCCAGCTAAAAGTGCTTCTGCACCTGTATCACCCTTTACTAGATGTAATTTCGGGTCAGCATTGATGGCATCTAGAACTGCCTGCCTTTCCGTCCCCTCTATCTCAACTCGGTCACCATCTGCATTTTTTCTTTTGAAGCTGTCACCCAGCATCATATGAGGTAACCCGTCACAAGTTTCAACAACACCATCATTGCTAAAATCAACGTTTAGCTCTCCTACTATTTGACTGTATTGCCAAGCTTGCACAACACAAACCGGCTCCCCATCAGCATTCTTAGCCATTGTTGGGTAGGGTCCCTTACTGTTGAGGCCCAAGTCTTTAAAATCTCCCAACAGTGTATGAGAATCGCCGCCAACAATTATATCCACTCCTCGTAAATTTTCTGCAAGCTTGAGGTCGTTTTGATATTGATAATGGGTGAGAAGTATAATGTGATTGACTCCATCTGCCGCTAATTCATCAATATATTTTTGAGCTGTCTCAGTTTCATCCAAAAATAAAGTGCTTTCATCTGGACTAGATGAATTTTTTGTCTTGGTAGCGATATCAATGCCAATTATGCCTATTTTCATTCCGCCTTTATTAATAACAGTGAAGGGCTGGATATAGTCTGTAGCTGAGTTTTTTGTTAGAGGCGAAACTCCAACTTCTGGACTAATGTTCGCAGCCAAGATGGGCGTTTGACAGTCTCCGTTGTTTAAAAAATCAAGAAAATTTGCCAGCCCTGCATCTCCGTTATCAAACTCATGATTTCCAAGAGCAAAAGCATCGAAACAGACTTCATTCATTAATGCAGCATCGGCTTCACCCTTAAACAAAGTATAGTACAAATCTCCTGTTATTGCGTCTCCTGCATGAAGTCGAAGAACATTACTCTTACCTTCTGATAGTTTGTCAAAAGTACTTACAATTGCTGGAAATCCGCCTGAACGAACGCGTGTATTATTTCCGCCAATATTTAATGACATTCTTCCATCTGCTCGCAAATGGGAGTGGTGGTCGTTAATATGTAAAATAGTAAGTTGATTGGCTTGCGCTATTCCAAGTGTCAAGGCAGCCGAAATTAATAAAGATATAGTTTTAAAAAGGCGCATTTTCCCTCCAATTTATATGTCCCAAGAGTGATTCTATCGGTTTATCATTAATATGATAAACAATAGTTTTTATTTTAGTTTTTTAATATTTTTATGACACTAAGCTAAATTTAAATGATGCTGATTATGTAAGATGCTACGGCGTAGCGTGGCTAATGACCATAATTTTATGTGACGACATGTCTAATTATTTAGAACTCTATGATTCCACCACACTATAACTGGGACAATAGTAATAGTCGGAAGTATCCACCATATCCATACTGGCTCAATATTCAGATTTGTAACTAGAACAGCTGTGATTACTGCAATCGTACCGCCCATCATATTAGTTAAGTGCCTTGATATTCTTTGTTTACCAGTGGTTGTTTTATTTTTGTAACTTCTGAAATCAGTATAACCTAAAGTTACAGCAATGAGTCCAAAAACCAGAAGGGTAATGTACTGAGGGTTTTTGCTCACGAAGTAGACTGCGGCTAGCAACCACATCGAAATTCCAGAAAAGACCATCAACCCAACAGCTAGCCAATCAATAATACTTGGCACTCCATTTCTATTTCTTGCAAACCGCATACCTGCAAAAGCTAAATAAAATGAAAAGATAGCAATGAGAAATAAAAAAGTATTATTGCTAACAACTGACATTGGAATAGCGGTTAAGAAAATAGTAACCATGCTCCAGAAGAAAGTTCTCCCTGAAAGGACATGGAATTTTTTTCCTTTTGCTGATGATACAGCTAATGCCGCACTCATCAAAGCGACTGTACCAGCTAGTATATGGATTATGAGTAAAAGCTGCATTTTGGTTTAGGTATGACAAAGGTGTTTAACCTTGAAAAGTTTTAATAGTTACTAGCCTAACAACAAAAAGTTGATTGCTTAATTAGCTTAGTGTACAATAAAAAATAATAAAGAGCCATAAGGCCATAAGAAATATAACGAGCAGACAATATGAAAGACGCATTAAAGAGTTCTCGCAGAACTCAGAGTCAGAAATTAATTTTTGGTGAAGACAAAGGTCCAAAGATTGTAGGCCAACTTGTAAAACAAGTTGGGTGCCTCTGCTATAAGTGGGTTGATAAAAAACTAAAAGTCTTAATAATTACTAGCCGAACAACAAAAAGATGGATTATTCCCAAAGGATGGATGCAACCCAAATTGGGTGCATCCGGAAGTGCTGCAGTCGAAGCCTGGGAAGAAGCTGGGGTTTTAGGAATTTGTGATAAAAAAAAGTTTGGTGATTTTAAAAATATAAAAATTCTAAAAGATGGTTATCCACTAGAATGCATCGTTGATGTTTTCCTCATGAAAACGATTACCCAAAAAGCGGAATTCCCAGAGAAAGACGAGAGAACTGTAAAATGGATTGATCCTGAAGATGCTGCAAGCTTTATTAGAAATAAAAGCCTTATTCACCTTTTGAAAAACTTTGATGCCAAAAAATCTAAGCTTCCATATGGGATTGAGGGCTCTTAACTTTGATAACGTTATTACCACGTTCAGAAACAAATCAAAATTTCCTGAAACGCTCCCTTTGCCTTTAGTTGCCAATGGGGATACGAGTTGTAGGGAAAGCTATGGAAGTAGTAGAAATTTTATCTTTTTGGAGCAGTTACAGATATTTGTAGTACAATTAATGCTATGAAAACGGACTTTGAGGACGTGCTGCTTAAGCGACTCCAAACATTCGTTAATTTTTCTTTGATCCAAATATGAGCTTTTCTGCAACTTCGGAGGGAAAGCCTGTCAGAAAGCTGAAGCGGTTTATTGCTTCATTCCTATCAATGAGACCTCGCTGATACTCAACCAGCATCACTTGGCAGTTTACGTCTGTGGTTAAATTTTTTTGCTCTGATTGTTTCATTTTGATTTACCCTAAATTACTTTATCACTAGACTTATGACTACAAGTATCTAACAAAATAACTTAACAGTTTTATGACATTCCATTTTGGATTTATGAATTAACGCAATAATTCAAAATTGTGTCAAAATACTTTATAATCTAAAAAAATTTCGAAAGATTGAATTTACACAAAAAATAAGCCGAGCGTTTGTCTTATTTTTGTTACCTTTCAGACTTACAATAAAATTTAGTGTTAAAGACTGTGGATTGAGCAATTAAGTCCTTTAAGTAATTTAGGCCGTTGCAAATAAGACGCTTAAGATTAAAAGAATTGAGGAAACAATATGGAGTTAATAACGCAAAATAAGATTTATCAGGACATCTCCTATGCAGCATCAGCAAATTCAAAAATGGCAAAGTTCTCGATAAAACTTATAGAGAATATTACCGGAAGAGTAGGCCTGGTCAAAAGAGCTGTGGGTTATGAAAAAGAAATTTTGGAAAGTAATAAAAATTTTTGGGAAGTAATTTTAGAAAAATATAAAATCTATTCGGAAGTTACTTCTGGTCACATCGCTAATATCCCACCTTCAGGCCCTCTCATTGTGGTATCAAATCATCCATTTGGTATCTTGGATGGCTTAATGCTTGGTTATCTGATAGCACAAAGACGTAACGATTTTCGAATATTTGCTCACCATATTTTTAAAAAGTCCAGAGATTTAAGTGAAATTATACTCCCAATCAATTTTGATGCAACAAGAGAGGCGCTTAGTCAAAATTTACAATCTCGGAGTATTGCATTAGACCACCTAAAAAATGGTGGGTGTATCGGAATTTTTCCAGGTGGGACAGTTTCCACATCACGAAATATGTTTGGAAAACCAGCCGACCCCAGTTGGCGAAGGTTTACTGCAAAATTAATTGCCAAATCTGACGCCAGTGTACTACCAATTTATTTCCATGGTGCAAATAGCCGTTTTTTTCAAATTGCTAGCCATATAAATTATAATCTCCGAATGGCCCTTTTAATAAATGAGTTTAAAAAACGAACAGATGGTAAGGTTTGCGTTTCAATTGGCAATATTCTCCCAAAAAGGGAGACAGATACCTTTCGGAATAATCCCCACGAGATGATGGAATATCTAAGAAATAAAACCTACAGCCTGTCGCAGCACTCGATGGAAATAGTTGATTATGGCTATGACTATGAAACTCCAAAAGAAAGAAAACTCGCGTTTTAAGTTCATAAAGTTTCTAGTTCTAAGAATGGAGTCTCATAAAGCTATAGGGTAGAAGGGAAGTCAAATTCGTCTCAACTAAGTTTAATTTTTTTAAAAAAAATGTGAGAGCAGCTCTACTTAAAATAATAAGGCCTCCAGTTTTTGACCCCCACCCCTTATTATTAGAGAATAAGAAAGAGTTTTTATACTGTGATTTAGGCTGCAGGTCTTAGAGGCAACTGGCCGCAGCCTGGCGTTAGTGTTAGCTTTAACATATTTAATGGAGATTAACTTGTTAACTATCTTTGGCTTTTTTCAATTAAGAAATCGCCTTAAATCAGAGCTCAATTTTACATTTTATTTACAATAATGTCATTTATTTTTCACAAAGAATTTCGAAATTGGTTAGCAATCAAATTTTATTCTTGGAGGTATTAAAGTGAAAAATACAAAACGTCTTTTTAAAAAGTTGCTATTCACAAAATTAAAATTTTTCGCCTTTTGGAACAAAGAGCTTGAGCAAAGAGCTAGTTGGAGCAATGTATTTAATATTTTTCCTCAAATTTAACTTATCAATTTTAATAGCTTCAGATCACTATAGAGACCGGCGCTTTGTTTAAAAACCAACAACTTCTTGATAATGTATGGGGTATCTCGGCAAGTGTTGATTCACGGACAGTTGATGTCCACATCGGCCGATTAAGAAAATCTATAAAGAAGGTAACTGACGATAAAGTAATTAAGACAGTTCGTAGTTTTGGTTATTCATTAATAGATAAAAGTTAGCATTAATAGCGTTGGTTCCAAAACTTAAAAATCATTTCTAATATCCCATAATTCAGGAAAAAAATGGTGCTCTGTAACTTTTTCTAGCCACCCAACGCCAGCTGAACCTCCAGTACCAGACTTATATCCAATCATTTTCTTTACTAAAATAAAATGCTTCCAACGATAGATCGCATAATGCTCTTCAAATGTTATCAAGCTCTCTGCGAGTTGGAATAGCTTATTTTCAGTACTTGGGTTTTTGCAAATTGCTAGCCAAGCGTCTTTTACCGAAGAGTTGGCCTTGTATCTTTTCGACCAATCTCTTTCCAATATGTCTTTTGAAATTTCATAACCTTCCCTATTTAAATAAAAAATAACTTCATCATAGAGACTGGGAGTATGTAGAGACTTTTCTATTTCTGGCCAAATATGTGGAACATTTTTGTGTGCTGACGCCATTCTGATACTTTTGTTTCCTAAGATAAATTCAACATGCCTATACATAAAAGAGAGTTGACCTGAAGCCGTTCCAAGATAGTCTCTAAATTCGTTAAAGCCTTCTGCCTTAATGGTTGAAAGTACACTCCATGAATCAGCAAGGTATTTAACAAAGCCTGTTGCTCGATTTATTATTTCAATTGAGTTATTTACTTGATCTTCTTTAATTTGTTCCCTGGCATTGAATAACTCAAAGTGAAGGCCTCTAAATAAGATTTCTTTTACCTGCCCCATAATATAGAAACACATTTCGTCATATGCTTTAGAACGAGGGTTCTGAAGAGAAAGTAAAAGATCAATACTTTGATAGTCTATGTAAGGGTTTGAATTTCCCGTATAATCTGTAATAGGTTTTCCAGAAGTTTTTTTAGATGTATTATATCGGCTTTCGTCAGTAGAAATAGGCATTTCCCTAGGAAGAGGTGAAGTATCTACACCTTCAGCTTCAACAATTTTTGGAAATTTTGGTTTATATTTGGGCATATAATTTAACTTTACACGCTTAAAAGTTCCTTCAATTCTTTTCCCAGGGGCTCATCAAAATTTGCTAGATCTAATATTATATCAAAGTGATTTTTATTTTTTATTTCAACAGATCTTACAGAAACGTTTTCGTCAATCAATTTGTTTGCAAAAAATTTACTTTGCCTTTTGAATTGGTCAGTTTCATTTTCTCCCCAAGCTACAATAGTTGATGGAAAATTCTTTAGACTACTAAGCATAGGACTGTTCCTAACAGCTTGATCCGGATTCAAGGAAAGTTTCTTGTCAATTGATGTTCCGATCAAAGGTTCAATCTCATATATGCCTGAGACCAAAACGGTACCAAAAGGCTTAATTTTGCTTTTGGAATTAGACAAAGAACACATTGCAGCAAGATGTGCTCCAGCTGAACTTCCAGCTAAAATAATCTTGTCTTTATCGATCCCCAAATCTTGGTCATTTAAAGCGAGCCAATTCAAGGCTTCTCTGCATTCTAAAACTATTTCGTCAATTGAAGCATGAGGGGCAAGAGTATATTCAACTGCTGCAAACACAATACCATTTTCTGCTAAACTTAAAGCAGGAAAAAAAGATTCCTGTATTGATAGTTCTTGCCAGTAGCCACCGTGAAAAAAAACCAATATGGGGACTGTGGCTTTTTTGGAATGGTTGGAATTGGAGCAGGAAATCTCTAAAATTTGATTTTCTTTATTGCCATACTTATATCTTTTTGAATTCACTTTGGATCTGGCTAGTGCGCTCTCAGAAAGATATCTTTTTATAAATGGCTCGTAGTTTCCACCTATTGCGGAGCTTGGAGAATATTCTTTATCTCTTTCAGATAAAGTTAGTTTTTCCCAACCTAGATCAAATATTTCAGAATATTTTTTTGAAGGCCACTGTTTATTTAAATTCAAAATTTTCACTTTGTTTAAATGGGTAAACTATTTGAGCTTAGTTATACATAATCCTAGAAAAGAAATCATCTCAAATAAAAGAAATCTCCATTCACTCGCTCATAAAAATATTAAAATACTATTTTAAAGGATAATGATAAGTCCATCACTAAGATTACAGCATCATTGATCCCACGATTTTAAATAATTCGCTATGTGGATCAGCTAGATCCGTGACAATATCGAAATGATTTCGATTTTGGGTTTCTGATCCGGTGACATGTATTCCAGACTTTTGAAGCTTGGCTAGAAACTCTTCGCTTTGGCGTTTAAATTCATCAGTTTCTTTTTCTCCCCAGCTGATATGTAAATGTGGCCCAGGGGCGAAGTTTAAGTGTTGGGGAGAATTTCTCTTTGCAGTCTTAAAATCAAGTTGTAACCATTGGTTTGGTATACAGTGCCTAACCGGCTCAAGGTCATAAAGCCCACTAAGCAATAGCCCACCTTTCAGGATATTCATTGGTAGGGAATGTTCTGTCAGCCAGTCCTTGGTCATAGCCATGGCTGAGAGTTGTGCCCCTGCGGATGAACCGCATATGAATAGTCGGTCCGG
>CEVR01006855.1_pt1 | contig 15010 bp, 13 predicted proteins | sample 356541 | NCBI WGS metagenome assembly CEVR01 (sample SAMEA2623734, study PRJEB7988) | marine metagenome | isolation source: saline water (ENVO:00002010), including
AAAGCATTGCTTTTTTGAAAAATGTTGTCATTAAGCCCTCCAGGCTCTTCTTCAATTTAACACCATATTTATAGTTTCATCAATCAGGTCTTCTATTCCCGAATATTGCCGATCCAACCCTGATCATAGAAGCACCACTCTCTAAGGCTATTTCAAAATCATCGCTCATCCCCATTGAGCATTCAGGAAGCTCAAACGTATCTGCCAACTTGCGCAATTCTTTAAAAACAACCCGAGTCGCTACCATGTCGCCCGGTACACCCATCGTCATCAGCCCAGAAATATCTATATTCATATCCCGCAACTCAGAGATAAGCTGGGGCAACTGCTCAACTTCGAAACCCTTTGAGTTCGAAGGCCCCATCAGAGAAACTTGTAATAGGATTTGTGCTTGGTCATTACGCTTATGTATTTCTCTGGCAAGTTTTAACGACGTTACTGAATGCCAGACATCAACAAGATGAGATATTTTTCTTATCTTATTGCTTTGAAGTTGACCGATGTAGTGCCAGCTAATTTCGGGATCTACTAACGGGTTTTTCGTAAGTAATTCCTGAGCATAATTTTCTCCGAAGTTCTTGATTCCTAGCTCGCTGGCTATGTTGACTTCCTCATGAGTAAATCCTTTGGTAACACCTATCAGGGTTACTGGGTTTTGTGCCTTTGCATCAATAATCTTATTTATTTCCTGAAGTCTTTCTTTGATTTCTTCAGAGTAGGTCTCGCTTGTCACGATGCCTCTTCCAGCCATGCGACCATTGCTTGTCTTTCTATATTCCCCCCGACACGGTGTGACCAGTACTTTCCTGACGATGCTGTGCACTCACCTATAAACTGCGTGTCTAATATGCCGCTTCTAAGAAGAGCTATTTTTGCTGTCTCGGGGATATCTAACGCAGGGGTTCCTTCTTTGGTTTCTGATTCCACTGTTGGACCAAATTCTCTCGTCATGTGTTTGAGTTCAACTGAACCGAATTCATAATGTTTAGGATATATGCAAGGACCAACTACAGCTATCGTTGGGCGACCTCCCAACTTGCGCATTTCAGTGCATGCATTTTGGATTATGCCTGCAAGGAGACCTCGCCAGCCAGCATGTACTATTCCTATAACAGGCGCCTCGCAGATGAGGGCAATTGGTGCACAATCCGCAACTTGGATAGCCATCGGAATACCACTCGCATTGGAGACCATCCCATCACCTTCTTCGCCTTGATGGTCGCCAGTGTTTTCAATTCTAAATACCTCTCCCCCGTGCACCTGTTTAAGGTACGACCAAGGGGCATCAATTATTCTTCGTTGTGTTTGATGCAGTTGGTCTTCAGGTTGCGATACTGATAAGTTCCCATCGTAGGAATCGGTAGATAGAACCTTAGCGGTCATTCCACAATCAAGTGTTTTTGACCAACTATGTTTTGGTTTCATAGTGCGTGGGAAGTTTATTAGTCCTGCAAAAAGTCCGGGACATCTAGGTCTCCGTGTACTTCTTCCTGTAGTGCTTCGTCTTCACCAAAAACATTCGGTATGTCGCTTCCCAAAACAGAAGCCTGTGGTCGTGAAGCGCTATCCCAACGATCGAAACCTGCAGCGATAACTGTGACTCTCACAGTATCGCCCATTGATTCATCTACAACTGTTCCGAAGATTATGTTTGCGTCTGGGTGCGCTACGCCCAGCACTAGCTCTGCTGCCTCGTTTACCTCGTTCAGCGTCAAATTACTTGAACCAGTTATGGATAGTAAAATTCCTCTTGCCCCATCGATTGGTGATTCAAGAAGAGGACTAGAAACTGCTTTTCTAGCAGCGCTTGTTGCTCGTTGTTCTCCATTACCTTCACCTGTTCCCATTAGAGCAGAGCCAGCATCATTCATAATCATTTTTACGTCGGCAAAGTCAGTATTGATCAATCCTGGTGTCGTGATAAGTTCTGTGATCCCTCGCACGCCGTCTAATAAGACTTCATCTGCCTTTGCAAAAGCTTCAACTACAGTCGTTTGTTCATCTGCAACAGAAAGCAGCCGATCGTTGGGGATCACGATCTGCGTGTCAACTTTTTCCCTAAGCCGGGTTATACCTTGGTCTGCTTGAACTGCTCGTCTTCGGCCTTCAAATCCGAATGGCCTTGTCACTACACCAATTGTCAAGGCGCCTAATCCTTTCGCAACGTCTGCGACAATAGGAGCGGCGCCAGTACCGGTACCCCCACCTTCACCTGCTGTGATAAATACCATGTCAGCTCCAGATAAGGCCTGTTCAATTTCTGGTCTATGGTCTTCAGCAGCTTGTCGACCAATTTCAGGGTCAGAACCTGCGCCAAGACCTCGAGTCAATTCTCGACCAATGTCAATCTTTACCTCTGCATCAGAGAGAAGAAGTGCCTGTGCATCTGTGTTAATTGCCAAGAACTCCGCACCGCGCAGTCCAGCATCAATCATTCTGTTGACAGCATTGACACCACCGCCACCTACACCAACAACCTTTATTACGGCTAGATAATTATGTGGACTTTCCATATCACACTCCTTTAGAGACTTTTCTTTCTTTGATACAGATTAACTGTTCGTGAACCGATTTAATCTTCGCTTATGCGTTATTTAGAATCGTACGAGCATTCGAATGAACGACACAACACTGGCTTGTCAGGGGTTCGAACGTCAATATGGATCAACTCGGTTAAATCAACTTGATCAAGAATAGTTGATGCAGCGAGTATTTTTGATTCAAGCTCTTCACTGTCTCCGAATAGTATCTTTCCTTCGCCAAAGAGCATCAACTCAATTTCGTCACCGGGTGACACAAACGAGACATCCGCTAACAGAACCGGCGGAAGGTTTGCAGCTAACTCAATTGCGAATAATGCCTGTTCAGGGACCCATTCCCCCACCTTCAAATCATTGAAATCCCCTTCGACTATCGGGTAGTCCAGACTGGAGGGTAATTCTGGTACCCGCTCAAGCACCCTTCCGTCCAAGTCAATTAGGAACCATTGACCTGAGTTTGAAAGGAGGACAGAAGGTTTGCGCAGCGTCACTGACACAGTCACTTTACCCCCGAACGATCGACTAACTTTTGCACTTTTAACAATTGGTATTTTTTTAATCCGCGCTGAGATAGCTCCAGTATCAACCTCAAGTAAAGGTTTAGACTCTGGGATATTTGCGACAGCTACTATCAGCTCCTCTAATTCACTGTCGACACCTATAACAACTACTTCATTCACATCAAGGAGGGAACTTTTAGATATCAATACTGCTGCTAATGAAATAAGTATTAACAGAACCAGCATTAGTAGTATTCGCAATCTCTTCTTTCCCTTAGCTCTTATTATTTCAATACGTCGTTCTTGTATTCGAGGATCAATATCTGTCATTAACCAAAACCAATCATTTCAGTTTCTGCAGTCAGAAGAATTCCAAATTTTGAATATACGGACTCTGAAACAAGCTCCATCAAATCTCTAATATCTTGGGCTTTACCACCGACGTCAACCTGAATAAAGTTCGCATGCTTGGTTGAGACTTCTGCGCTCCCTACCCTCATTCCTTTGCACCCAGAATCTTCGATAAGTCTTCCAGCTGATTTGTCCTTTGGATTTGTAAATACTGATCCAGCGTTCTGCCCACCTGGTTGGTTCGCTAATCTCCAACGTACGATTTCTTTGATTGCTTCGGAGGATTCTTCAGGATTCCCTTCTGAAAGTTTTAGCACTGCATTAGTAACTAGCTGGTTTCTAGATATTGAGGATTGTCGGTATCCGAATAGAAGCTCATTCGGATATAACGTCTTCGTTAGGCTGGTTTTCGTATCAAGCACATCAACTGACTCAATACTTGCTTCCATGTCGGAACCATGACCGCCTGCATTCATCTTGACAGCGCCTCCTATAGTTCCCGGAACTCCAACAGCCCATTCAAAACCAGTAAGACCCTTTGAAGATGTTGATCTTGCTACTACAGGAAGTTTCGCAGCCCCGCCAACATACGCATGCCCTTCAATAATGTTAACTTCTTCAAATTCAGAACCTAGTTTGATTATCAATCCTTCAAAGCCATCGTCTGAAATTAAGAGATTGGAACCGTTGCCTATAACTGCTACCTCTATATCCTTTTGCCTACAGATATCTAAAGCATGGTTTAGCTCTTTCTTGTTTTCCGCTTTAAGAAACAAAGAACATCTACCGATAGTCCTATAAGTTGTCAGCAAACCTACTTCGTAGTCACAGCTAGTCGCTTCGCGACGAAATTTCCGATTTATCAGCTGAGAAATCTCTGTCCATTTATCATCCATCTTCTAACGCTCCCAGTAGCTGGTCTGGGATATTCGTAAGGTCCCCTGCTCCCAAAGTCAGACAAAGGTCCCCTTCGTCAAGCAATTCCTGCAGAAGGATAATCAGGTCTTCACGATGCTCACAATAACGAACGTTCTTCACAGTTGTTGTTGACGCCACCGCATCCGCAACTAGTTTCCCTGTAACTCCTGGTATTGCCTTCTCCCCTGCAGAATATATGCCAGTAATAATGATTTCGTCGGCATCTTGAAAGCAATTTGAAAAAGCAGGGGCTAAATCATTTGTTCTAGTAAAGCGATGTGGTTGAAATACTGCGATAACCCTGTTCCATTCACCCTCTTTCGCTGCTTCCAAAGCAGATTCCACTTCAGTCGGGAGATGCGCATAGTCATCAATAAAGGAAACCCCATTTATTTCACCTCTGTATTGAAACCTTCGGGCTACTCCAGCGAACTGTGAGATTCCCTTTTTGATCTTCTCTATACTGAGCCCCAAATCAACTGCAACAGCCACTGCCACTGTGGCATTTAAAGCATTGTGGAAACCGGGACTAGCTAAATCAAAAGTCCCAATAACTTCCCCTTCGCACACGATTTCAAAGGAAGACGAAAATCGCTTTCCTATGTAGTTCCTGATTTGGTAAGTACTGTTCAGTGCTTTCCCATAGGTTCGGATATTCGGAAGATCTTTCAGATATTGAGTTTCAGGTGAATCTCCGTATAAATAAACTATCCCTCTAGTTTTTGTTGCGAATTCCCTGAAAGCATCCTTGAGCTTCGAATCATCTTTGTAATAGGCCAAGTGATCTGATTCAACACTTGTGATTATTGAAATATCTGAATCTAACTCTAAGAAAGAACCGTCTGATTCATCACCTTCGACGACAAGAAGATCCGAAGTCTTATTCCAGAGAGCACCGCAACCTATCTCATTTAAGTCGCCGCCGATGAGAAACGAAGGTTTAGTATCTGCAGCAGATAACAGCACGGATAGAATTGATGAGGTAGTCGTTTTACCGTGCGTACCAGCGACCACTATAGAGTTCTTCTTCGCTGTTATCGCAGCCATTATCTGCGCACGAGTCAATACTGGAGTACCTGTTGCTAAAGCGGCAGCAACCTCTGGGTTTCCTTCAGGAATAGCTGTAGATTTAGTCAAAATTTTCGGATTTGCAAAGTTTGACTTGGAGTGCCCGATTGTGACATTTATTCCCTTGCTCTTCAACTGATCAAGCCCAGGGGAATATTTAAGGTCGCTTCCTGAAACATCATGACCCATATCGGCCAGAACATTTGCAATAGACCTCATCCCGGCTCCACCAATTCCAACGATGTGAATGCTGGCCGGAGTATCCAAATCTACAATAAGACGTTGCTCTGACTCTGTCACTTGGCAACCTCAATCAGTAATGTAGCGATCTTTTCAGCGGCATTCTTTTCCGATTTAGGTTGTCTTACTTTTGCCATTTTCATCAAGCGCTCCTCATTTAGAACAATACTCTTGATCTCTGCGGCGATTCGGTCACCCGTACAGTTCTCATCTGGGATAATCACTGCTCTACCATCCACCGCTAATGATTCAGCGTTTTTGGTTTGATGGTCACCGGGTGCACTGGGCAAAGGTATAAGAATAGAGGGGAGCCCCAACAAATTGATTTCGGCAGTGATTGAACCTCCAGCACGAGAAACAATTAGGTCAGCCGAATTAAGCACTATTGGCATTTGTTCCTCATACTCAACAGCTCTGTAATCGATCTTCATCTCGCTACTCAGGTAACCCATCTCTTTCCAGTCCCTGCTTCCGATTATGTGGTAAATCGTAAGATTTGGGACCTCTTCTAAATCAGGCAAAGCTTTCACTATTGACTTATTTATCTTCAAAGAACCTAAAGAGCCACCTGTAATAACTACTAATTTATTTTCTTTTGGAATTCTGAGTTGGCTTCGATGCAGAGACTGATCGTTTGAGTTCAGATCAGTGACTTCTTTCCGCACTGGATTACCCGTATAGACGCTTCGAGATAGCTCAGTATTCTGGTATGAAACAGCTGATTTCTTCACCCATTTACTTATTAGTTTGTTAGCACTACCAGGCACAGAGTTCTGTTCATGGAGCACAACGGGTGTTCCAGTTAATAGCCCTGCAACTGATCCAGGTACTGCTGCAAAACCACCTAAAGATAGTATGACTTTAGGTTTAGACTCTCTGACATATCGGTAAGCGAAAACAGTTGATTTGATCAAGGGAATTACTGCTTTAATCGAGGATAAAATATTCCTGCGCGCCAACCCATTTCCTTTCAATGGAGTGAATTGGAAATTAGCAGCTGTTAGTAGCCTGTTATCAATGTCCCTATCGCTGGTAAAGAAATGAATCTCAGTTCTTTCCTTGCCTAAAGAAACAAGAGCTTCTGCGACTGCTAAACCAGGATATAAATGTCCGGCAGTTCCGCCGCCAGCGATTACTGCAAAGGACTCGCTCATCTTTTCCTCGGCTGCCCTATATTAATCATTATCCCAATTGCCGCCATGCCTACCACAAGTGAGCTACCACCATACGATATGAATGGGAGTGGCAACCCTGTATTGGGCATTTGTCCAATTGTTACTCCGATATTGACTAATGCTTGAACAGCAAACCAACTTGTTATACCCATCGCTATTAGATAGCCGAATTTGTCGCGAGACTGCTTCGCTATCTGAACCCCGAAAAGAACCAAACCCACGAAAAGTGATAACACGATAAGGGATCCAAACAGACCCATCTCTTCTGCAATTACAGTAAATATAAAATCCGTGTGTGTCTCTGGAGTCCACCATTTAGACTTACTAGAACCGGGACCTACGCCCAACAGCCCACCGTTACTTATTCCCGTCAGCGATTGGAGCGTCTGCCATCCTGAATTGAGCGCATCACCCTCTGGATTTAGCACCGCTAGTAACCGTTTCCTCCTATACGGCGCAGCAATAGCACCGAGAAGCAGTAGGGGGGTCAGAATTAAACCAAACTTGAAGAGTCTATCCAGCGGGATTCCGCCAAGGTAAAGAATTGAACCGAGAAGGAAAAATATAAGACACATTGTCCCGTAATCTGGTTGACTAAATAACATTACCATCGCGGGAAATAGCGCAAAGAATGGTTCACCATAAGCGCGTTTGTTTCGTAGGTCCTTTTGATAATCTGAAATAACCTGCGCAGTAAGAATCACAGTTGCGATCTTCAAGATTTCGGATGGCTGAAATGATATGCCAGAAATAGCAATCCAACGTGTTGCGCCACCTCCTTGAACACCTAAAGGGGTGTAAAGCAAAAACATCAAGAAATAAGTTCCATATAGTAAAGGCCGTGCAAGAAGTTTGAGATTTCTATAATCGAACTTTGAGGCACAGTAAAGCGCCCCCAAACCTAGGATAAACCATATTGATTGTCTCATAGCATATGAGAATTCCCCTATGCCTTCCTGACTTGCAACAACGGAACCTGCTGAAAGGATCATAGCGATACCGAATATGTTTAAGACGAGCACTATATAAATCAGATTTCGTTGGGTTGGAGTCCACGTATTTTTAGATGGCCTGTTTCCCTTTTCTGATGATTTCAACGTTGCAAACAAAACGTTTTTAATGCTTTGCGAGAAGGAATTCGTGTTTGGTTGATCAATTATTGACATTTTTTCCCTCTTTAAGGAGATTGTTCACCTTCATAGCGAAATCAAGACCCCGTTCTTTATAACTTTTGTACGAATCAAATGATGCACAACCCGGAGATAGAAGAACTACATCGCCTGAGTAACTTTGAGTATGAGCTATTTCTACAGCATCTTGCATAGATTCAGCCAAAGATACGTTAACTTTTTTTTCAAAAGCCAATTCAATTTCTTTAGATGCTTCCCCTATTGCGATTAGATGCTTTACGCGATTCAACATGGGCGCGATTACAGTTAGGTCTAATCCCTTGTTGCGTCCGCCCATGATAAGTATTACGTTGTCAAAACTTTCCAAAGCAGCAGTAACTGAATGCGGTGTAGTTGATTTACTATCGTCGTACCATCGGACTCCTTTGTGGTCACTAATCATTTCAATTCGATGCGGAAGGTAGGAAAAGTGTCTTAGCGTTTCAGTAATTGCTTGATCATCAGCCCCTGCATGCGTTGCGGCTAATGCTGCTGCTAGAGCGTTAGAAATATCGTGTGGAGCACTTCTAGGAAGTTCCTCTACTTTCATTAATTTGCGCCCCTCAACAAACAAGCAGTTATTCGAGACTTTGCTATTACCTTTATCGAGTCCAAATGTTCGAAATATTCCCTCAAAAGGCCTATGGCTCATCACTATTGCATCGTCCTCGTTAGCAATGGCTACTTGATCGCCTGATAGGTTTCCCCAAATTTGCGCTTTTGCCAATTCATAGCTTTCAAGATCTTTGTGCACATCAAGATGGTCGGGAGAGAAATTTAACCAAACTCCAATGTCTGGTGCGAAATTCTGAGACTGTCCTAACCTAAAGGAGGATGCCTCCACTACAAATTTCGCTAGAGATTCATCCTGAATTGCATCAACTAATGGGGTATCGGTGTTTCCTACCGCCTTCGTTTTTATTCCGCTTGAATTTAGCATTTGGTTTATCATCATCGTGACAGTCGTCTTCCCGTTTGTTCCTGTCACAGCAATACACGAGCGTTCATCATACATTTGGGCTAAATCAAATTCTCCGTGAATTAACAGATCATTATCTTGAGCAAATTTGAGTGCAATATGGTCATCCGGTAAACCTGGCGTTGGGAAAATTGCTTGCAAGCTCTTCAAGTACTCTTCGCAATCAGTATCATCACTGCAAGAGTAAATTTCGCTTCGGAATTTCTTAGCCATTGCCAATGCCTCTTCTGTTGGGGAATCATCAAATAGGTGGATAGAAAACCCCTTTCTGTTTAAAAACTTCGCAATAGATTGCCCGGTCTGGCCAAGGCCATAAATACCAATCTGTGATCCAGTTTCAATAGTTGTCCCACTCATGGAGTAAACACTTCTCTAAAATCTGACACTTCAACGAAGTCTGCATAGAAGATACCTAGAGCGATAGCTACGAAAAATCCACTGATTATCCAAAACCTAACTATCACTGTTGTTTCCGGCCACCCTTGAAGTTCAAAGTGGTGATGAAAGGGAGCCATACGAAAAATTCGTCTTTGATTCATCCATCTATAGCCAACGATTTGAACAACTACAGAGATTGTCTCTAGTACAAAGATTCCGCAAATGATTGGAAGTAATAGTTGAGTGTTAGTTGCCAGCCCCAAGCAGCCTAATCCAGTTCCAATGGCTAGTGAGCCAGTATCCCCCATAAATATTTTTGCAGGCGCAGCATTCCACCATAAGAAACCAACACAGGCTCCAAGCATCGAGACAGCAACAACTGCTAAATCTAAAGCATGATCAAGCTGATAGATCTCAGGATGCCGAAATGCCCAGAATGAGATAACTGTAAATGCGCTGAAACACAGAGTAGATGAGCCAGCGGCCAAACCATCAAGCCCATCTGTTAGGTTTACAGCATTACTCATTGCAAGGATGATGAACGCTGCCCAAAAGACCCAACCAATTGGTCCTAAATCAAAAGATATGGAATCCCAACGAGTAAATGATACTTCTGTATGAACTTCAGTAAACAGAGCCATAAGAATCGCGAATCCGAATGCTACGGTCAAAAGGCCTATAATTTTCATTTTTTTGTTCAGACCTAGATTTCTTGCGTTACGGATCTTTATCCAGTCATCGAGGAAACCAACGAATCCCGCTCCAAGAATCGCTAGCATCACGAAGAGTCCCGAACGTGTATAAATTCCGTTGTATAAATCTGAAATTATATAAGCAACGAAAGCCCCTAATACAACTGCTATGCCACCCATGGTTGGTGTCCCTGCTTTCGTTTGGTGCCCACCTGGTCCATCTTTGCGTATGGGTTGACCTATTCCCTTTGAGGAAAGCCACTTTATTAAGTACTTAGTCCCAAGAAGGGATATTGATGTGGATATCGTCACGGCGAGTAGGAGTCGAATCATTATCTTCTAGCCTCCAAAGCTTCCCGTCCAACGTCGCTATCTAAGAATGGGTGTAGGGTTCCGCTTATCTCTTGATATGGTTCACAACCTTTACCTGCAATCAAAACGACATCATCCTGATTAGCTGTGGTAACAGCATGGAAGATAGCTTCCCGTCTATCTGGATTGATGTAAACAAGTTCAGTATCATGAATGCCTGCCAAAATATCATTGATAATCGCCATTTGGTTTTCAGATCTAGGATTATCTGAAGTCAGGTATACATTCGTGGCATGAGTTTCTGAAATCATTCCCATTTGAGCTCTCTTTGAGGTGTCACGGTCCCCACCGCAGCCAAAGACAATATGTGTTCTTGCGCCCGGTAGGAGTTCATTTATGGATAACAAAATTTTCTCCAACCCATCTGGGGTATGGCAATAATCAACGATTACGTATGGTTCCTCATCACTATGTGTTAAGAGTTCAAACCTTCCTGGAGTTCCTTTCGCACTTTCTAGACCCTTTGCGATGACTTCTCTATTAAACCCAAGCGCCTCAGCAGTGACCGCTGCAGCTAGAGCATTCTCGAGATTAAATACTCCGGGAAGCTTCAGTTCAATAATTTTCCCCTTCCACCGGAAGGTAGTTTTAATCAGGGTTCGTTCAACGATGTCAACATCATTGAGCGAAAAGCTTACTTGGGGGATTTCAACTTCATTCATGAGCCTTTTACCAAATTGGTTATCAGCATTTATTACTGCCAATTTTGAGTGAGTTGGGCTGAACAGCGAAGATTTAGCTTTATAGTAACTTTCCATATCTCCGTGGTAGTCAAGATGGTCAAGACTTAGATTCGTAAAGATTGCGGCATCATAAGTCATCCTAGAGATCCGGTTTTGAAGTAACGCGTGCGAGCTTACTTCCATTGCTAGAAAAGACACCCCATTTCCGATAGAGTCTCTGATTTGTCGTTGCAGGTCGGGAGCTTCTGGCGTCGTCAATTGACCCGTTAGCGTTCCTATTGTTTCTGTTTTCTCTCCTGCGGCCTTAGCTATTGCTGAAAGGATATTGACTGTGGTTGTCTTTCCATTTGTGCCTGTCACACCTACCGTCGTTATTTCTCGTGATGGAAATTCATAAAATATTTCAGCTATTTCACTCATCATTTTTCTGCTGCTGGATGAAATAACTTGCGGAAAATCAATATCAATTTTTCTTTCTACAACCAGCGCACTTGCACCGCCTTTGATTGCGTCATAAACGAAGTCATGACTGTCTTTTTTTTCACCTTTGAAACAGAAAAAAAGATCACCGCTATTAATTAAACGAGAGTCATAGCTCAATCCATGCACTTCAACATCATTGATTTCTCCTAAACGTTCAAAATCTGAGTTCCGCACGTTTTTGAGAATCTCGTTGAGGTTCATTCTGATTCCCCACCTTCTTCAAGATTCGGGCCATTTAAGGCTTGCTGGTTGTTATCCGACAGTTGAACTTCTTTAAATGGAGAAATTTGATAGTGCCGCAACGACCAAGCTGCTATGTCCCCAAATAGAGGAGCCACAACATGACTTGCGTAAAATTTTTCTTCTATCGGAGCCGGATCGTCAATGATAACTATCATTGAGAGCTCTGGCTTTTGCGCTGGGAAAAAACCAGTCACTGTAGACGTATAGTGACGCTGACCGTTTTTATCTAGATACGGATCAAGTTGGCCGTTGGGCATTTCATAACTATTTTCAGGTGAAAAGTACTTCCAAGATGTTCCTGTTTTTGCAGCAATTTTATACCCGTTTACTGAAGCTCTTTCTCCTGTTCCATTGTCTACTACTGAGGTGAGCAGATCTGCTACCTGGTGAGCTGTTGAAGCAGAAATAACTTCTCGTGAAGGAGTGCTAGCAAGGCGCTCCATATTTCCACTTGGGTCGACAATATGGCTTACAAGTCGTGGAGCCACGAATATTCCATCGTTCGCTATTGCAGAATAGGCACTCACTAGCTGGAGTGGGGTTACCGATATCCCGTGTCCTAAAGCAATCGTATTTAGGTTTGAGGGGTCCCAATTATTTAGATCATGGAGGATCCCTTGCGATTCGTAAGGAAACTCAAGCCCTGAAGCTTCACCGAAGCCAAACTTTCTGAGGTAGTCGTATAACTTTTGTTGGCCTAATTCTTGGGCCCAAATTATCGTTCCTGTATTTGAGGAGTGTGTAAGTATCCCCTCTATAGTCATTTCTTGCGTTTCGTATTCGTATTCGTCCCGCCACACCTCTGTTTCCGTCTTGCCTTCGTTGTTTTCCCATTCCAGTATTACTGTGTCAGGGATATCTTTTTTACTACTTCCTATTCCAAGACCTTCATTGATCACACTTGCGAAAGTCATTGCCTTCAGTACAGATGCAGGTTCATAGCTCAGTGTTACTGCCTGATTATGCGATGTTGAGACGACCTCGCCGGTCTCAGTCGCAACCATGGATGCCATTGCCAGGATTTCTCCTGTTGAGGGCTTTTGTATAATTACAATTCCACCTTTCGCTTGCGCTTCTTGAATTGTCTTTGATAATTCAAGTTCTACTTGCGACTGCAAAGCCCTGTCTATTGTCAATATAAGATCAGAACCATGAACGGCTTTTCGAATAGTTTCTGCTTCTGTAGGGATTGTGCTTCCATCAGCGCTTAACTCAACTCGTTGAATCCCAGTTGTGCCCATGAGTTCTTGCTCGTATTGCAACTCCAAGCCTGAGCTTCCGAGGTTATCAACTGTCACTCCCCCAAGAACCCCTCTTGCGAGTTGATCTCCAGCTACGTGAAATCGCCGAGGTTCATAATCAACGTAAACCCCTCCTAAATTTAGATTGAGGATCGCTTCAGCAGACTCAAGACTTGCTTGTCTAACTATGTATTCAAAGCGGGTAGGCGAATTGAATTTTGTAAGTATTGTCTTTGCTTCTTGCATTTCGTCAACACCTGGTAGATCAAGATAATTTGCTAGTATCTGTGACTTTTCCACTCCATTCTCTGTGAGTTGTGGATCAATATAGATGTAAGGTTGAGGAAATGAAATCGCTAGCTCGTACCCATTTCGATCTAGGATAGATCCCCGTTCTCCCTTTATTTCTCGCTCGATTACTCTTTGGTTTACTCCTCTTTCCTCGTATTTAGTGTTGTTTAATATTGATAAGTCAATTAAACGCCAACTGATAAATAGGGTGCAGAATCCTAAGATGACTAAAAGGAAATGCCGCCTTTTATCTTCGGAGTAAACTGTGGTTTGCGTCACTGTCCCTGCCTTTGAGAACTAATTTGACGCCACTGCCATCCTTGCAAGCTCTCATTTGACAATGGGTCAAGGTATATCGTGATCTCTGGAATAATCATCCCTAATCCGTTGACCGTTTCAAACTCTTCACCTGGTTCTGCAAGAGCAATTCTCATTATTCTTTTGGTTGACTCCAGCTGGGCTATATCAAACATCAGTGACCTGTTATCGGAATCCAATTCTGCTATTGACTCCGAGAGGCCATCGATTTGGGTCTGGCGCTGAACGATCATGGCACTGAGGAGCATTCTGCTAAAGAACCCGATTGAAATAAGGAGAATAAGGATGATACCTATGGAACGAAACCATGATTTAGAGTTATCTACTAACTCAAGTTTAGGTTTCCCAACCTCAATTGGCCTCTTGTCAGTTAATGGGAAAACTGCCATTACAAATCACTTACCTTTTCAAATTTTCGCAGAAGCGCTGAGGAAGCCCTGGGGTTTTTGGAGATCTCATCACTGGATGCCCTCTGAGCTTTTCGTGCCAGTAAGGATATCTTTTTCTGTTGATGGACCTCAGGGTGATATTTTGAGTTGCTGATATCAAGACCAGCTAATTGTCTAAGTGTTCGTTTAACGACCTTATCTTCACCTGAATGGTAAGAGAGCACTACGCCGCGACCACCAATTTTGAGAAGTCGTATTGCTTCTCGTATCGATGATTCCAGTATCTCTATCTCGCAATTTACGGCAATACGTAAAGCCTGAAAAGATCTTCTAGCGGGATGCCCAGGAGACCGTTTAGAACGCGCTGGGATGGCATCGCAGATTATGTCTGCTAGTTCTTTCGTGCCAAGGATAGGGCGCATGGAGACGATCGCTCTGGCTACACGTTTTGAATACTTTTCATCACCATAGTTGTAAAGCAAAGAGGCTAGTTCTTCTTCAGTTGCCCCATTTACATATTCGCCGGCAGTAATTTGTGAGTCAGGGTTCATTCGCATATCGAGAGGGCCGTCGTTTCTGAAAGAGAATCCCCTATGTGGATTGTCTAATTGATATGAGGAAACTCCTAAATCAAATAGGAAACCCGATAGTTTCTGATTTCCCATTTGTTTAGCAACAGCTGAAAGGTCATCAAATCGACCGTGGATAAGAGACACTCTGTTTGCAAACCCCACTAAGTTAGAGTCCGCAGCTGCCAAAGCTTCTGAATCTTGATCAATTCCGATTACATTCAAATCCTCTCTTGATTTCAAAATTTCAAGACTATGTCCGCCGCCACCGATTGTGGCATCAAGGATTAGACCAGAGGGAACCGTAGAAAATATTTCCGTTACGCTCTCAACCATGACAGGAATATGAGCAAAAGGGGGTGGAGAAAAACGGGTGATCCGGCGACCAGAAAGACCGGTCGCCGGATCCAG
>CEVR01034679.1_pt1 | contig 14935 bp, 15 predicted proteins | sample 356541 | NCBI WGS metagenome assembly CEVR01 (sample SAMEA2623734, study PRJEB7988) | marine metagenome | isolation source: saline water (ENVO:00002010), including
TTCACTTAGGGCCAGATAGAGATCACAAAATTTATCAAGGTTATGAAAAGTATAAAACTAGCATTTTAAAATGTGACTATATTTTATGCACTGGGCTATATGATCATGAAATGAAAAATTTGAGTTATTATGAAAAATTGCTTTTAGGCAGCGAAAAAAAAACTATGATATGCACTAATCCAGATTTAATAGTAGATAGAGGAAATGAACAAGAATATTGTGCAGGAACTATTGCAAAAATTTTTGAAAAAATTGGTGGAAAGGTCATTTACTTTGGAAAACCTTATAAAGAAATTTATGATTTATTAATTAGTAAAACAGAAAAAGTTTTAATAATTGGAGACAATCTTAGGACAGATATAAAAGGGGCTAATTATTTAAAAAAAGACTCACTTTTTATTATGAATGGTGTACACAAGAATGAAATAAAAAAATTTAAGAATTTAGAGACGTTTTTTGAAAAATATAATATCAAACCTAACTTTATACAAAACGATTTAAACTGGTAGCATGAAGGTTTTTAATAATATTAATATAACAAAGAAATTTAAAAACGCAGTAATAGCGGTTGGTAATTTTGATGGTGTTCACCTTGGTCATAAAAAAGTTTTAAAAGAAGCTTTCAAAAAAGCAAAGCAAACTAAAAGAAAACTTGGTTTATTAACTTTTGAACCAATACCCGTAATGTTTTTTAACAAACAAATTAAAAATCATAGATTATGTTTGATTAATCAAAAAAAAATTCTATTAAAAAAAGAAAAACTTGATTTTGTAATAATTCAAAAATTTGATCGGAAATTTTCAAAATTAAATTATCAGAAATTTATAAAGAAAATTTTATTTAGAAAAATAAATTGTAGCTATTTGTATGTGAGTAAAAATTTTAAATTTGGTAATAAAAGAGGAGGAGATGTAAGAAAACTAATAAAATACGAAAAAAAATATAATTATAAAACAATAATTACAAAACCATTTAAAAAAGATAACAAGATTATATCTTCAACAATGATAAGAAATATGCTGAGCAAGGGACAAATACAAAAGGCTAATAAACTTCTAGGTAGAGATTGGGAAATTGAGGGGAAGGTTGTTAGAGGAGACAAAAGAGGTAGAAAAATTGGTTTTCCAACTTGCAATTTGAATTTAGCAAATTACAAAATCCCACGATTTGGTGTCTACTCAGTCAAAGTGAGAATTAACAAAAGTATTAAAAAAGGCATAGCAAATGTAGGATATCGACCAACTTTTAATGGTAACAAACTTTTATTAGAGGTTAATATTTTTGGTTTAAAAAAAAATCTATATAATAAAAATATTAATGTGATATTTAGTAATTTTATAAGACCAGAAAAAAAATTTAAAAATTTGTTGGAACTGAAAAGTCAAATAAAAAAAGATATAATAAAAGCAAAAAAAAATGTCTAAAGAAAGTTTACAATTACCCAAAACTGCTTTCTCGATGAAAGCAAATTTACCCCAAAAAGAACCCGAGATTATAAACAAATGGGAAAAAAATAAGCTTTATGAAAAGTTAAGAAAAAGTTCAAAAGGTAAAAAAAAATTCGTGTTACATGACGGACCACCTTATGCAAATGGACATATTCATATGGGTACTGCTCTTAATAAAATTTTAAAGGATATGATTACTCGATTTCATCAAATGGATGGAAAAGACTCAATTTATGTGCCTGGCTGGGATTGTCATGGTTTACCTATCGAGTGGAAAATTGAAGAAGAGTACAAAAAGAAAAAGAAAAACAAAGACGACGTACCTATAAAAGATTTTAGAAGTGAGTGTAGAGAATTTGCAAAAAAATGGATCAATATTCACATAAAAGAATTCAAGAGACTTGGTGTAGTTGGAGATTTTAAAAATTATTACTCAACGATGAGCAATAGTGCTGAAGCTCAAATTGTAAGGGAATTAGGAAAATTTTTAATTGATAAAAGTTTGTACCAAGGATTTAAACCCGTTTTATGGTCAACTGTTGAAAAAACTGCTTTAGCTGATGCAGAAGTTGAATATCTTGATCATACCTCAAGTACGATATTTGTGGCTTTTAAAGTAAAAAAAACTAATAAATCTTTTTTAAAAGATTCAAGTATAGTTATTTGGACTACAACACCATGGACTATACCTGCAAATAAGGCTCTAGCTTACAATAATCAAATTGAATATGCTTTGGTAAATGTTAAAGGATTACCGAATTTTAACTCGGACAAAATTATAGTTGCGTCAAATCTTTTAAAAGACATCGTCAAGTCTTGCGAGATTAAAGAATATCAAATTGTAAAAACTTTTAAGGGAACAGAATTAAAAGACACTATTTGTTCCCATCCATTTTTAAATATTGGTTATGATCATGAAATACCTTTGTTGGAAGCAAATTTCGTTAATTTAGAGCAAGGGACGGGCATAGTTCATTGTGCGCCAAGTCACGGGCCTGATGATTTTAACTTATGCTTAAAAAATAATATTCCAACAAGCTATACAGTTGACGATGGTGGAAAATATACAGATCAAATCCCTGTTTTTGAAAAAACCCATATATTTAAAGCCGATCCAATAATAATAGAAAAATTAAAAAACGAAAAAATGTTATTATTTGAAGATAAGCTTCAACACAGCTATCCACATTCTTGGCGGTCTAAAGCGCCACTTGTTTATAGGGCCACACCTCAGTGGTTTATATCAATGGAAACAAAATCACTTCGAGATAAAGCAATAAAATCTATTAACGAAACTGTTTTTTATCCTCCCAAAGGAAAAGAGAGATTGCTTTCTATGATTGAAGGTAGACCAGACTGGTGTGTTTCTAGACAAAGGGTTTGGGGTGTGCCTTTACCAATTTTTGTTAACAAGAAAACAAAAGAACCATTAAGAGATAAAAAAGTAATTGATAGAATTGCTGAAATTTATGAAAAAGAAGGCTCAGATTGTTGGTTCACAGATGATCCTCAAAGATTTTTAGGAACAGATTATAATGCGAAAGAATATGATCAACTTAAGGATATCGTTGAAGTTTGGTTTGATAGCGGTTCAACGCATAGTTTTGTTTTGGAGTCCAGAAAAGATCTTAAATGGCCAGCTGATATGTATTTAGAAGGATCAGATCAACATAGAGGATGGTTTCACTCATCTCTATTAGAATCTTGTGGAACAAGGGGCAAAGCTCCGTTTGAAACTATCTTGTCTCACGGATTTGTTGTTGACGGCAAAGGTATGAAAATGTCGAAATCATCTGGTAACGTTATTTCTCCAGAAGACATTCTTAAAAAATATGGAGCCGATATATTAAGAGTTTGGGTTGCAGCTTCAGATTATGCAGAAGATTTGAGAATTGATAATACTATTTTAACTCAGCATGCTGAGTCTTATAGAAAGATAAGAAATACTTTTAGATTTATCTTAGGTAACATAAAAGATAATTTTGAACCTCAAATACTTGATGACATAAAAGTAAATGAATTACCAGAATTAGAGAGATTTATTTTAAATAAAATTTATAATGTAAATAAATCATATAATGAAAATTTAAAAAAATATAACTTTCATAAGCTATATAAAGAATTATTAAATTTTTGCACTTTAGATCTTTCATCTTTTTATTTTGATATAAGAAAAGATGTTCTTTATTGTGAGGGCCAAAAATCCAAAAAAAGAAAAGATTGTATTTTAGTTTTAAATGTAATTCTGGATTGTTTATTGAAATGGTTTGCACCAATTTTAGTTTTTACTACTGAAGAAATTTTTACTTTGGTGAGCAAAACTTCAAAAAGTATTCACGAATTAGATTTACCCAAAATTAATGAAAGTTTTAAAAATTCAGAAATTGAAAATAAGTGGACTAAACTTTTCAAATTAAAACAAGAGGCTAACATTGCAATTGAGCAAAAAAGAGCAAACAAAGAAATAGGATCGAGTCTGGAGGCAGAAATAGAAATTAAAACATCTTCAAAAAATATCAAACTTTTAGAGGGTTTAGACTTATCAGAATATTTTATTACCTCAGCCGCCAAAGCAACGGAAACATCAAATGACAAAGGCGAAAATGAAATTATAGTTAAAAGGGCTGAGGGTAATAAATGCCCAAGATGTTGGAAGATTGTGGTGAATAAGTGCTTAAGATGCGAAAAAGTTTTAAGTGAAAGTTAACTATATATGAATTATCTTAATTCAATTAAAAAATTTTTTTTGAGCTTTTTTTTAATATTTATAATTTTTATCTCTGACAGAATAAGTAAAAACAAAATTATCCAAATTTCTGAAAATAAGAACAGCATTTACATAAATGATTTTCTTAATTTTGATTTAGTTTTTAACACTGGAATAGCGTTTGGTATTTTCAGCTCTCAAAACGACTTAGTATATAACGCAATTACATTTTTAATCTCTATAATTATTGTGTTTATTGTATATTTAATTTTGACATCACATAATATAGACAAAATTTTGTATTCATGTATTGCTGGAGGAGCTTTAGGAAACTTATATGACAGAATATTTTTTAGAGCTGTGCCAGATTTTATTGATTTTCATATAAATGATTATCATTGGTTTAGTTTCAATTTGGCCGATATATTTATAAGTTTAGGAATAATAATGATTTTAATTAAGGAACTTTTCAATAAGAACAATGAAATTTAGCAAAATTATACTTTCATTAAGTTATATAATTTTTTTGACCTCTTGTGGATCATTTGGCGAAGTTGGTGATGCTTTGAGAAATGAAAAAACAAATACTACTGATGAATTTTTAATAGAAAAAAGAGATCCATTGACTTTACCACCAAACATGAATGAGCTACCAAAACCAAACAAATCCTCTAACAGAATTAATAAAACAAATTCATTTGAAAAATCTTTGAAAGGCAATGAAGACAAAATTAATGATAATCAAAACAAATCTAAATCTAACATAGAAAAACTAATACTTGATGAAATGAAAAAATGAAAAAAAGAAATAATAATATTATTAGATTTAAACATTACAGCAACATAAAAACTAAAATTAATAAAAAAAAATCTTTTGAAAAAGTAATTGAAAATAACCTTAACTTAATCACTCATGAATTAAATTTAAAAAAAAATGCAATATTTACTCTCGGCAAAAAATTTAAAATTAACTTTTCTATAAAAGATTTAAAATCGTACAAAAAATTTAGTAAAATTGTTATTATAGGGATGGGAGGATCTATTTTGGGTGCTCAGGCTGTATACGACTTCTTCAAAACGAAAATAAAAAAGCAAATTTTTTTTGTGAATAATCTGGAGGCAAGTTTATTAAAAGAAATTAATACAAACTGTAGTAAAAAAAATACCTTATTTGTTTTGATATCGAAATCTGGAAATACAATAGAGACACTTTCATCAATTAACACTCTAAATAAAGATATAATAGATAAAAAAAATGCAATAGTTATTACAACGAACGAAACTAATCAACTTTTAAACTTTGCAAAAAGAAAAAAAATAAAAGTAATAAACCATAGGAGTTATGTGTCTGGAAGATATTCCATTTTTTCCGAAACAAGCCTTGTTCCTTTATATTTTATGGACATTCAAATTTCTCAGTTTAGAAAAGATATTTTAGATTTTTTGAATAAGGAGAAAAAAATTTTAAAAAAAAATTTACTCAATATGTTCAAAATATATGAGAGTAAAAAAATTAATTCTATTATTCTTATGAGTTATTTCAAAGAAAGTGATCATTTTTTGCAATGGCTACAACAATTGATAGCAGAGAGTTTAGGTAAAAATAATAAAGGTATTTTACCCGTGACATCACTAGGCCCAAAAGATCATCACAGTCTACTTCAGCTTTATTTAGATGGTCCGAAAGATAAATTTTTTTATATTTTTTCTCAAAAGGATAAAAATAAAAATAGAAATAATCTAAAATTATTCAGCAAAGTTCTAAATAATAAAGATATAAATCAAATATTATTTTCTCAAAAAGAAGCTTTTTTGAAAACCTTAAAGACAAAGAAAATATCATATGTTGAAATCACGATAAATAATCTAAATAGCTCAACACTGGGAAAATTGTTTTCATATTTTATATTGGAGACGATAATAATTGGAAGAAAACTAAATCTAAATCCATTTAATCAGCCTGCTGTCGAATCTGTTAAAAAAAATACAAAAAGAATTTTATTCAATCAATAAACCAAAAATAATTTTTGATCTTCCATATTTCTTCGTCTCAAGTATACGAAAATTGTCATTTAAAAATTCTCTTGTTTTATTTTCTCTATGTATAATAAGTAAATTATTCTTATTGTAAATTTTTGCCTTAATTATTAAAGATAGAATTTTTTGAAAATTATCCTCTGCGTAAGGTGGATCTAAAAAAATTATATTATATTTGTAATCAATTTTTAATATTTGAAAAAATCTTTCAACGTCAATAGGATACACTTCAGTTTTATCTTGTAGTGACAACCTTTTAATATTTTTTTTCAAAATTTTTAATGTATCAGAATTTTTTTCAACGAAATCGACTTTTTTTGCACCCCTAGAAAGAGTTTCCAAACCAAAAGAACCAACACCAGAAAATAAATCTAAAACAATACATTGTTGTAAATCAACCGAAATTTTATTTGAATGACTAATTAAATTAAAAATATTCTCTCTAACTATATCCCTTAAAGGTCGAGTATGAGAAGAATTAATGAATGAGATTTTTCTTTTTTTAAGACTACCACCAATAATTCTCATTTAATGACTCTCCATCCAATATCTTTTCGATAAAAACTATTCTTCAAGTTTATTATTTTAAGACAATCGTGTATTTTTTTTCTAATAACTTTAAAATTATTTCCCAGGATAGTAATGTTAAGTATTCGTCCACCTGAAGATTTAATTTCACCATCTATTATTTTAGTTCCTGCGTGAAAAATAAATCGATTTTTCTCATTTTTAATTTTTGATAAATTATTTAAATTCAAATTCTTTTTATATTTTTTTGGGTAGCCTTTTGAACACAAAACAACTGTCATGCATTTTTTCTTTTTCCATTCAATTTTGATTTTGTTTAATTTGTTTTTTAAGGAAAAGTTTATAATTTTTAACAAATCAGTTTTCAATCTAGGTAAGATTACCTGACATTCTGGGTCTCCCATGCGAACATTGTATTCAATCAAAAATGGTTCACCATTCTTAATCATTAAACCTACGTATAGAAATCCCCTATAATATTCCCCTCTCTTTTTTAAAGCTTGTAAAGTTGGTTTAACAATTTTTGTGATAATTTTTTTTTCAATTTTAGTATTAAATATTTTGATAGGAGAATATGCCCCCATTCCACCAGTGTTTAAACCTTTCTCATTTTCTCCAACTTTTTTATGATCTTGAGCAACACCGAAAAATTTAAAATTATTCTTATCCACAATCAAAAAATAACTTGCTTCCTCTCCTTGTAGAAATTCCTCTAAAACAGCCTTTTTTGAGGTCTTAAATTTTCCTAAAAAAATTTCATTTGTTGTTTTGCGAACATGATTGAGAGATTTACAAATTGTTACTCCTTTACCGGCAGCCAAACCATCAGCTTTAACCACCACTGGTAATGAGCAAGTTTTTAAAAAATTTATTACGTCTTTTGAATTGTGACAAATTTTAAACTTAGCTGTTGGTATATTGTATTTTTTACATAAAGATTTCATGAATGCTTTAGAGCCTTCTAGTTGAGAAGCATATTTATTGGGGCCAAAAACTTTGATTTTATTTTTTTCTAAAAAATCGACTATACCATTGACCAAAGGCTCTTCAGGACCAACGATTACTAAAGAAATTTTAAGTATTTTTAAAACTTTTAGGAGAAGCTTAAAATCGAGAAAGTCTATATCTATGTTAGTAGCAAATTTGCTAGTACCCGCATTTCCAGGAATACAATAAATATTATTATTTATATTAGATTGATATAATTTATGGCTAAGAGCATGCTCCCTTCCTCCACTTCCAATTAAAGCAATATTCATATGAAAAAAATTATTATATAATGTTTAAAGTATGGGAGAAGTAAAAGCAAAAATAAAATATTTACCAAATACATATGAAATTTTGGAAAAGGGAGATTACGTTGAATGCGCTGTTTCAAATAAAAAAATACCCTTAGAAAAACTTTGTTATTGGAATGTTGAACTTCAAGAGGCCTATTTTTCTCCAAAAGAAGTAAGTGAAAGATATAAAAAAATTAAATAACTATTTCCATCTGTTGTGAGTAAGTATCCATTGAGAAGGATCTTGAGCTACCATTTTCTCCAATACTGTATTGATCTCGTTAGTAATCTCAACTTTATCTTTATCTATATTATTAGGATGTTTACAGCTAATAGGCTTTAATATCTCAACTTCAAATTTATCATCAAAAGTCCTGTTGATGTAAATAGGTATTATTTGACATTTAAATTTGAGGGCAAGTTGGGCAGGCAGAAAAGTTGTGTGAGCGGGTGTTCCAAAAAAATTGACCCTAGCACCTTCGCTAACACGTTGATCTACCATTAACGCAATACTATTTTTATTACTAAGATAATTTATTGCTTCCTTAACTCCCTTTATGCCTTTTTTTATTTGATTTTTGCATACATATTTTTTTCTCAAGTACTCCATGAAGGGGTTAAGAAAAAAATTATTCAAAGGTCGATATATTGTTGCTAACTTTATATTCATCTTAGTCAATTCCATTGACATAAGTTCAAAGTTTGCAAAATGTCCAGAAATAAAAATAACAGGTTCATTTTTAAGAAGAGTTGTTTCTAAATAATTTTTATTTTTAATTTTAATGTGGTTATTGCTTTGTTTAAAATTTTTTAAAAAAATATATTCAATAAAAGTTTTTCCATAATTAGACCACATTTTTTTTATTGTATTTTTTTTTAGATTTTCATCCATTGAAGAATTAATTTTATCTAAATTTTTGATAATTAATTTTTCGGATCTGAAGTAAAACCCAATTTTTTGAAATAGATATGAAAAAAAAATCCGACTATATTTTAATCCAATAAAAAAAGATATAATATACAGAAAATATACTATTAGCGCTTCAAAAAAATATCTTATAGTTTTAATCATATTTTTTTTGAAAGTTCTTTAAAAAACTCCTTCTCCTTTTTTATTTTAAGATTGATTTTTAAGAAATCTATATTTCTTTTAAATAAATATTTAATTCTATGAAAATCTTTTTCCGTTGTTAATAATCGAAGATTATTTTTTTTGGCTTTATCAATTAATTTTCTTAAATCTTTGTCTTTGTACATATAATGATCTGGAAATTCTAATTTTTCAACAACATTAAATTTATTTTTTTTTAAAAGACTAAAAAAGCTTTGTGGATTACCTATGCCAGAAAATGCTAATATTTTTCTTTTTTTTATAGCTGATTTAATTTTGCTAAACTCGTAATAAGAATAAAAAATTTTAATTTCTTTTGAAATTGAGCTTATCTTTTTTTCCAAAATTTTACTTCTATTACCATTGATAACTACAATATCTTTTCCTTCAATAGAATTTATCTTTTCTCTTAATGGGCCAGCAGGAAAAAGAAATCCATTTCCTATCAAATCATCAGAATTAAAACATATAATTTTTAAATCCTTATTGATTGATGCGTCTTGTAAACCATCATCAAAAATTAATAATCGATGTCCTTTTCTTATTGCCTCTTCAGATAAATCAACCCTATTTTTGCCAGTAAATAAAGAATTAACCTTTTGTCTTATTAAATTTACTTCGTCGATATGATTTTTGTAGAATTTTTTTATAATTGCTGGTTTCCAACCTTTTTTCTTTAATAATTTAAAAATGTGAATTGATAATGGAGTTTTTCCTGTTCCGCCGACGTAAATATTGCCAATAAAAATTGTAGGAACTTTGAGAAAATATTTCTTTTTTAAAGAATTATTTAAAGAACTTAAGCATAAGAAAATAAATGTGAAAGGAAATAACAAAATTGATATTATATTTATATCCGACCAAAAAACTGGTTTTTTAATTTGCATTTATTTAAAAGTTTTGTATTTCATTGATAGTTTTATCAAGTATTTTATTTCCATATTCATTGAGCTCTTTAGCTCCAAATTCTATTTTTTTTTCAGAACTGAAATCGTGATCTAGATTTTTAATCAAATCTTTCTCATTTTTTATTTCAAAGGCAATATTCATATTTTCAAGATATTTATAAATTTCTTTAAAATTTGAGACATGAGGTCCATGATAAATTTTGCACCCAAATTTAGCAGGTTCAATTGGATTTTGTCCGCCAAAACCACTAAATTTTTCTGGTAACGACTTTCCAATAAATACACTTTTACAATAATGAAAATACTTAGCGATATCTCCAAAAGAATTTATAATTATAATATCTGGAATTTCATTAATTTTGTCAAAATTATTTGTAAGTTGTACTTTTAAATTATGATCTTTTGATAATGAAAATAATTCTTGTACTCTGTTTATGTGCCTTGGAATAATGATTGTAATTAATTCATATTTTTTTTTTAATTCCAAGTGAGTTTTGATACAAATAATTTCCTCTCCTGAATGCGTACTAGCCGCACACCAAACTTTTCTATTTTTGAGAATGTCAGGATATTTTTGATTTTTTGGCAAAGCAAAATTTACACAGAATTTAATATTGCCAAAAAATTTTACATTTTTGGATCCTAAATCTTTAAGGTTTTCAAGTGACTCATTGCTTGATGCTAAACATAAATCAAAAAAGCTAAAAATTTTTTTTGAAAAACTTCCAATCATTTTCCATCTTTTTAAAGTTTTATTGGAAATCCTTGCATTCAATAATATTAATGGAATTTTTTTAGATTTAATAATTCTTAATGTGTTAGGCCATATTTCTGAGTCTACGAATATGACTTTTTCAGGTTTTAGGTAGTTCAAAAATTTTTCAATTAAAAAACTTACGTCTAAGGGTAGAAAATGATGATATACATTTTTATTATCTCTAAAGTTTTTTTCAAAGATTTGACTAGAGCTTAAAGTAATTGAAGTTATTAGTATAAATATTTCTTTATTATTTTCGGTCAATTTATTTACAATAGGAGTTATACTGTTCATCTCACCAATGCTTGCTGTATGAATCCAAATTATTTTTTTATTTTCTAATTTGAATCGGCCAAGTTGACCCGAGATTACAAATTTTTCTTTATATCTTTTTTTATGTTCTTTATTTAAAAATTTTCTAAAAAAAATTACCAAAATAAAAATTGGGAAAAAAATATTAGTAAAAATCTTATAAAAAAATATCATGAAATTTATCTTAGTTGCTTATTATATAAAGTCTTATAATACTCACAATTTTTAATAAGCTCTTCATGAGTACCAGAGTCGATAAGCTTACCTTGTTTTATCACAAAGATTATATCTGCATTATGAATAGTCGATAGTCTATGTGCTATAACTAACGTAGTCTTATTTTTAGTTAAATTTTTGATAGCATTTTGTACAATTTCTTCTGACTCAGCGTCTAAAGACGAAGTTGCTTCATCCAACAAGATTATTGGTGATCTTTTAAGAATTGCCCGAGCTATTGAAAGCCTCTGTTTTTGTCCACCTGAAAGCCTAACACCGTTTTCCCCGATCATGGTATCGTACTTATTAGGTAACTTAATTATAAATTCTTCCGCAGCAGCAAATTTACATGATTCTAAAAATTCTTCCTCAGTAGCTTCAGGATTTGCATAAAGTATATTTTCTTTTACAGAATTATCAAACAAGATGACATCTTGACTTACTAAAGATATATTTTTCCTTAAAGATTTTAAATTGACTGAATTAGTATTTAATCCATCAATAAAAATCTTTCCTTTTTGAGGGTCATAAAATCTTGGTAAAAGATTAATAATCGTACTTTTTCCTGCACCACTATGACCAACGAATGCTGCCATTGATCCTCCAGAAATTTCAAAATTAATATCATTAACAGCTTTATCCTCAGAGTTTTCGTATTTAAAACTTACATTGGAAAACTTGATATCACCTTTGACATCTTTTAAGTTAGGTAGACTAGCGTCATTACTTATCTTGATTGGTTGATCTATAACATCAAAAATTCTTTTTGCACCTGCTGCACCAGAGAATACTAGCATGTTTATAGTAGCTAAAGAACGTATAGGTTGATACGCTAACATCATTGCAGCTAGAAAAGAGAAAAATTGGTTTACTTGCAGTTCTCCAGATGTAATTAATGCTCCAGAAAAATAAATAAATCCTGCAATCATAAAACCAGTTAAGATTTCCATTAATGGTGTGGCCCTAATAATAATGGCCGAAATTTTTGCAGATTTATTTACCATTTCTGTAATTATACTTTTTGACTTTAGATATTCGCTTTCTTCTTTTTGATAAATTCTTATCATCTTCGATGCTTTTAAAATCTCAGAAAGATGTGAGGTTAATCTACCAGAAATTTCTCCAGCTTCTGTAACTGCTTTTCCAATTCTTTTACCTAAAGATTTAGCAAGCCCAGCGGCTAATGGCATCATTATTAGAGCAAAAAGTGTAAGTTTCCAATTTTGGTAAATCATTACCCCAATAAGCGCAATTAAGGTCAAACTATCTTTCATAATATTTAAAGCACCAGTGCTAACCATAGAGTTAACTTGGCCAGCATCGAAATTTATATTTGATATAAATTTTCCTGAGTGTCTTCTGTCTATTGAAGCCACATCGGTATTTAGAATGTAATGAGCTACCTTATGTTGAAGTTCACCCGTTATTTCTTGACCTGTTTTTATTAACTGTAATCTTGCTAAGTAAAGACAAATACCCTTTGCTGAAAATGCAAAAATTATAGCTAGAGGGATTACCCAAGCTAAGGTTTGATTTTTTTCGATGAATATTTTTTTTACTGCTGGATCAAGTAGCCATGCAATTGCTGAAGTACTGGCTGAAACAATTAATGATAAAAACAATGAGAAAAAAATTCTATTCAAGTACCTTACAAGATGCTCTCTATAAAGTCTTTTTAAGATTTTTTTAAGTTCAATAAATTTCATTATAAGGATAAACCCATCATAGCCAAGAATAAGAATAAACCAGAAAAATTATTTATTCTAAAAGCATTTAAACACGTGAGAGGTTTTTTTCTATTAAAATGAATTACTTGAAATATTAAAGAAGTAGCAAAGGCTAAAAATGGGATAATCAAAATCAAATTTTGCATATTTTTATAGAAAAAAAATAATAAAATTAAAAAACTTATTAAATAACATGTTAATACAAACCTTTTTAAAGTGGACTTAAATTTAATAGAAGTTGACTTTAATCCAATAACCTCATCATCTATTATGTCCTGAGCTCCATAAATCGTGTCATATCCCAATGTCCAAAATATGGCCGCAATATAAATTATCAATATTTCAATTGGAATACTGTTGTTAACAGATGTCCAAGCCATTATAATTCCCCAATTAAAGGTGAGTCCCAAAAATAATTGAGGCCAATAAGTTATCCTTTTCATAAATGGATAAGAAAATGCTAATATCATCGAGGACATTCCCAAAAAAATAGTTAAAAAATTAAATTGTATAAGGATAAAAAAAGCTAACATACAAAGTATCAATGTGTAAAAAGATGCTTGAATTACTGTTACTTGATTTGATGCTAGCGGTCTAAACTTTGTTCTAGAAACTTTTTTATCAATTTTTCTATCTACAATATCGTTAACGATACAGCCTGCACTTCTCATTAAAACTGCCCCCAAAAAAAATAATACCATATGTAATAAAAATTTTTCTACTTCATTATTATATGAATAAGCGTATGCTAGGCCCCAGCTACATGGCCAGAACAACAACATGTATCCTATAGGCCTATTTAATCTAGTTAAATTGACGAATAATTTTAATTGTTTCATTTAAATATGACTTGTAAATACCAAACGTAATCTACATAATCAATTTGATTCGTTATGGATATTGATTACACAGTAGCAGCTTTAATGTTTCCAGCAATTCCTTTGATGATGACTATGTATAGTAATCGATTTCATACTTTAAGCGCTTTAATCAGGAAAATTCATGATCAATATACTTTTGAAAAAAAAGTACCCCCAGAGTGGGAAAATCAATTACATGTATTAAACAAAAGAACAAATTATTTAAAATATGTCATGGGTTTCGCAGCCTTTGGCTTTCTTTTTAACATGCTAACAGTTTTATTGCTTTACTTAGATCTTTTATTTTACGCTAGATTAAGTTTTGCATTCTGTTGTCTTTGTATGATCTTTTCAATTTTTTTATTTTTACAAGAAATAAGACTGTCTAACGAAGCTTTAAAATTTCATCTGAGTGATATGGCATCTATGAAAAAAGACTTATAATTTTTTATTTAGTAAATTTTTTTTAAATAAAGAAATCCCATTTTTAACTTTGTGATTATAGGACTCTTTGAAGGTATCTAGTTGCCATCCTTTCATTCTAGAGACAATTTCTTCTAGATTTTTTGATTTCCACTGATTAGTTGTTTTCTCATCTTTCCATATATTTTTTTCTTCTTCGGTTCTAGCACAACCATAACAATATCCTGTCAGTGGATCAATTTTGCATATACTAATACATGGAGAAACTATCTTTTCACTCATTATGGAATTAAAATTGCTGGTCCGACTAATTTTCTTGCTTCTAAGTCAGCATGCGCCTGCTTAGCTTCAGCTAATTTATATTTTTTTGATATTCTAATTTTTATTTTTCCATATTTTACTTTTTCAAAAACTGAATCTGCCCCATCTTGAAGTTCTTTTCTATTTGTAAAATATTGTGCTATTGAGGGTCTAGTCAAATAAAGTCCTTTTGGCTGTATATCTTTTGGAACATTTATAGGATCTAATGGTCCAGACGCATTACCAAAACTTATCATCATGCCCCTAGTTCTTAGACAAGCTAAAGACCCGTAAAATGTTTTCTTACCAACTCCATCAAA